>Ga0268262_10002009_pt1 | contig 24025 bp, 22 predicted proteins | sample TergutNc150P3_FD_190354 | JGI IMG/M metagenome (GOLD analysis project Ga0268262, IMG submission 190354) | Nasutitermes corniger P3 segment gut microbial community from laboratory colony in Florida, USA - Nc150 P3 (SPAdes) (version 2) | ecosystem: Host-associated > Arthropoda: Insects >...
TTATTTCTGGCTCAAAATATGTTTCCAGTTCTTTTTGCGTAAAGCCGCATAAGGCGGCATAATCTTCATTGAACGAAACATCTTCTGGCTGGTTCATTCCGCTGAATAGGCTCACTTGTGCGAATTTTGTTATGCCGGTTATGAACACGAACTGAATGTACTGGTCGCTGGCTTTGAGTACTTTGTAAAAGCCTTTCAATTCTTCTTTTATTTCGCTATGTATCTGTGGATGGTTAATAGCATCCAAAAGTGGGCAATCGTATTCGTCTATTATTATGGCTACTTTGCCTTTGATTTTGTGAAGCTCTCTTATCAAATATTCAAATTTTGTTGATAAATTGCCATTAGGCAAATCAACCCCATATTTTTCCGCATTGCTTTTCAAATATCTGTTTACCAATTCTACCAGCCTATCTTTCCCTGCTGCACAGTTTTCCGCGCTCATATCCAAATGAATTACGGGGTATTCTTTCCATTCCCAGGGCAAGGCTTCTATGGCAAGCCCCTTGAATAAATCTTTTTGGTTTTCAAAGATTGCTTTTAACGCAGAACAAGTGAGCGATTTTCCAAAGCGGCGGGGGCGGGAAAGGAAAACGGCATTGTAATTGGAAATTAAATTATGAATATATGCGGTTTTGTCTACGTACACAGCGTATTCATTGCGTATTTTGGCAAAATCTTGAATACCAGAAAGAGGTAGTTTGCGGAGCATATATGAAAAGATAGAAAAAAATTTTTTATTTTGAAATACTATTCTTTAATCTCTCTCCAATATAAGTTCTATATTCGTTTTTTATCTTCTCAAGATTCTCTTTATACACTTGATATTTGTTTTTAAATGTTTTAATCGGCTTTTTATAATTCTTGAGATTGAAAAATTTTACCAGAAAACACAATCGCTCAAATCGCAATTTATACTGAAAATGTTTTTTTGCACCATATTTTCCAAAAACTTTTTCATAATACAGATATTCGCTTTGTTTAAACAACCCCATGACTTTCTCACTGACTGTTCCACCTTGGGATCCAAGTCCGAAATGGGAAATTTTAGCTAATGGTACGGAGTATGAAAACCAGCCATTTTTTGTCAACCTATTTGTTAATTCAGCTTCCTCAAAGTACATAAAAAAATCTTCGTCAAATAAACCAGAAGCATCAAGTGCAATTTTTCTTATAAACATATCAGCACCTGCAATATATCCTACTTTTTTATTCCTTTTCGAATAATTGAAATCATTTATTCTAGTTTGTTTAATACATTTGCGTATGTAATACTTAAAAACATTTAAAAATGCGTTTTCTAACCTAAATAATTTAGGCTTAAATGAAATTGTAGGATTGTCTTCGGAATCATACAAGTTACCACCCGATACTCCAATGTCTGGATTTTGCTCCATAAAGTCAAATAGTATTTTTATTGCATTATTCATTAACAATGTATCAGTATTTAACAAAAATATATACTTACTTTCAGTTTGTTTTATAGCAAGATTGTTTGCTTTACCAAACCCTAAATTTTCTCTTGACTCTATAATTTTAATACGGTTACCGAAAGTATTTTTAAGTGCTTCAATTGAACCGTCAACTGAAGCATTATCTACAACAATAATTTCAAAATCAACTCCTTCAGTTTTCTCAAAAACCGAATTTACAGCGTTTATTGTAAGTTTTTTTGTATTGTAATTTACAAGAATAACGCTTACATCTAAACAACTCATTTAGACTCCTCCAATTCATCTTGAGATGATATCTTTTTCCCAATATACTTTTTGGTGTATTTAAAATGGTAAACATCATTATAAAAACTTATATGTTTTGCAAAATCCCATCTATGATATAAATTTTCACTGGTGGATGGTTCTGGAAATAGGTCTTTAGCCAATTCTTTTTTAACAAAGAATGCATTAACGCCACATATACTTGTTCCTACCAATCTATAACCCAATTTATCTCCAAGTAATTCAAGTGATTTTAAAGAAGCTCCGTATTTGTCACTTCCATCCCATATATGATTTGGTTCATATTCCATAACCCATTCACAAGGTGGTGGAAATTTTGCGTTATATTCTATCACAACAACTCTAGGTTGAATACATTTTATCGCTTGCCATATCCAATAATCATTTCCATCAATATCTATGCTTAACAAATCTATTTCACCACTAAACACCCCTTCGATTAAATTATTGATATTTTCAACAGTTATAAAAGCATTGATAGCCGTTAATTGTTTCGTAGAAATAGGTTCTGGAAAATATTCCTTTAGTTTTCTAATATTTTCCTCAGAACCATCTAGCCACAATCCTCGCCAACCATTAAATAATAAAAAATGGCAATTACTTTCCAAACCATCTTGAACCCCAAATTCAACAAAAATCTTATTCGTTATCCCTATTCTTTTAAAAATTTCATTTATAATACCATCTTCATCATTTTGCGAATAAACTTTGTAACCGAAACGGTCCAAGTATGGAGCGGGGCGGGCAGCATCATTCTGGATACCAGCACTTCGGTTAACGATACGGATAAAGTAATTAATGTTGTCCAGTCTAAGTATTATTGGCTTAATCCAAAAATCCCTAATTTTTTTAAAGAACTGTTTTATCATAAATGCTTCTTCCTAACAATTATTCCAAAACTTGTAGTTACAAAACCAGATAAATTTAACCGCAAATGAAAATCCGATTGATAGGGAGGAATGTCTACAAAATTATCTAAAATTTCATTTCCTTTTTCAAAATTCAATGGATAAACATAATGTCCCATTTGTTCTAATTTTCTAGCAATTTCTCTATAATCTTTTTCTCTAAAAATGCACGAATTCTCAGATTCAAAAGTTTTTTCATTAGAAGTTAAATTAAATTCGCTGGTGTGCACTGCTAATCCTCCTTTCCTTAAAGTCCCCAAATTATTTACCAAAAAATCCAAGCCTTGTTTTATACTACCCAAATGTTCAAAAGCGCAGCAACTCCAGTTAAAGTCAAAATTTTTTAAATCGTCAGGTATATTGTTCATATCCACATTACGAAATTGTACATTCTGTTCAAATAAATCATTGGGGCAAATTTCGTCTCTGTTTAAAATTTTAACATTGTTTTCTGAATTTTGTCCATCGGCAGCCCATATTTTACCTGTTTCTGTGTTTATATCCAAATCCGTTGCAGTAATTTTGCATCCTAAACTTGCAAACAAAGCCGGAAGCGGCTCTTGCCCCGCCGCAAAGCAAAGACCTTTGTTACCTTGTTTTAAGAAACCATTTTCAAAAAGAACTTGAGCCACATAAATCCACTCCCATTGTTTACGATGCATATTAGGTTTTGTCTTTAATTGTTCGCACCAATATTGATAAAATGGGGATTTCCAGAAATATTGATTGCAAAGCTGACTTGTACAACTCAATGGGGCATTAAATTTATTTGGCGTAAAAAAATTTAATTGATTAAATTCTACTAGTTTTTTTGGTCTGTTCTTTAACAGCGAGCCTTGCTGCTTTTGGCTTACAATTCTTTTGATTTTGGTTTTTATTCCGAACATTTCGCAATCTCCTCAACAATCTGAATCATTTTTCCAACGCATTTTTCCCAACTGAACATCTTCACCCTTTCTAATCCTCTTGCAATATATTCTTTCCTTAAATTTTCATTAAAATAAAAATTTTCAAATGCTCTAATAACCGTTTCTTCATCGTTATATGTTAAAGAGATTGCCGCATCGCCAACAACTTCTGGCAATGAACTATTATTGCTTGTGATAACTGGAGTTCCTGCCTGCATAGCTTCTAAAGGTGGCATTCCAAAACCCTCATATTGGCTTAAATATGTGAAAAACAGACTATTGCTGTATAATATATTAATATCCACATCATCTACGTAACCAAGTAATTTTACCTTATGCCTGAATTCACCAGCTTCTTCCACTGTTTTTCTCATAACAAGCTCAAAGCTTTTGATAACTTCTCCGCCTAAATAAAAATATAAATCTTGTATATTATGCTTTTTAATAAATTTAAAAAAGCAGACAATGGTAAAAGGCAAGTTTTTACGAGGCTCTAAAGAACAAAGAGAAAATAAATATTTATCATTTGAATTATGTTCTACACTATATTTTTTTAAAATTTTTACTAATTCTTGTTTATCGTAATTTGGAACATAATATTGATTTGTTGCTATGTGGGTTACGAACATTTTATTTGCATCCAATTTATCACCGCAATATTTCAAGAAATCATCTTTGCAACTTTGGCTAATGCAAAAAGAATAAATATCCTTGTCAAAAGTATTTATTATTGTATTAGTAGTAAGATTCATAGAATATTCTGGTAATATAAGCGGAATAGTATCGTATAAAATATATATTTTTTTTATATGCCATTGTTTTAAAATTTTTTTCGGTATAACATAGTATGGCGATAGATAAATATGGGTATCTTTAAATTTCTTTTCATTATAATATATTTTCTCTTTTATTTTTAGCTTTGCCAATCGCAAGTAATTATATAACATCTTTATATATTTTTTATTTTTCCCATGCTGCTCTATTTTTTGTTGAGTCAAAGTTTCAGATAATCCCAATCCTGCACAAACAAATTTAAATTGCGAAAAAAAAGATGTTTCTTTTACTTTCTTTAAATCAACTGAATTCTCATACTCGCATGTATAAGTAAGCATAATATGAAAATTTTTGTTTTTTTGCATAATTTGCAGCACATTCCAAGCTACAAAATATATACCAGTCCTATGCGTAGTTGCGATAAACGCATCTATAAAGATTTTTATATCAAAGCAAATATTTATTTTACTCATATGTTTGCCGCCATTGTTGTGATAAAATAGAAAATAATCAAATATCTAACTCAAAACCATATCAATTAACTTTTGCAAATCTTCTTTTTGTCTTTGATTTACTTCCAAAAATCTTTTCTTAGATTTTTCAACATAAATATCCCTATTTATCGTCATTTCGAGCATTGCTCTAAATAAATCCTCAGGATAAAAAGGCGAAAAATAAATCGACATATCGCCGCAAATCTCAGGTATGGAAGTAACATTGGAACATATACTTGGCGTAGCGTACATAGCAGCTTCTATGGGTGGGTATCCAAAACCTTCTGAAAGACTCGGATAAACAAGCGCAAAGGCATTTTTATACAAATAAGCAAGCTTCTCGGAGCTGACTTCTTTTAGAACAATGCTATTTTTTATACCCGCATTAATTTTCCCAACCAAAACACAATAGTATTCATTATTTGTCGCTAAGCAAAATTTTTCCCATTGTTCAAGAAATAAAACCACATTTTTATTGGCTCTATCTACAGGTACAAGTAAAAAATATTTTTTGCCTTCTATCCCCATTTTATCAACGTTCTCTTTTTCTTCAAAAAATTCATGGCTAATAGGTGCATAAAATACGTTTATTTCATTTTTTGGACTACCTAAAAAATACTGAATACTATACTTAGAGTATTCAGAATCAGTAACTACAAATACATTGGGAAGTTGAATTAGGTTCATAAAATTTGTATAGCCTGTTGATACAGTTTTCCTTTGCTTCATATAAAGTATTCTTCGCCTGAATAAAACTAATGGATATAAAAGAATCTTTGCAATAAATTTTATTTTGCCTTGCTTTTGTTTAATTAAGTACTTTTCTCCAAAAATCTTTAAAGGTTCGGATTGCAAAAATTTAAAATACTCAGAAGACTTATCACCCAAATCATGACAAACAATAATTATTCTACATTTTAAGTCACGCAAATCAAAAAGATAATAGCGTTGAGCAATTCCAATAAATAAGGTATCTATTTGCAAATCATTTATTATTTCAAATATTTTTTCTTTACGGATGTTTAATAAAGTTATTTTATATTTTTCTGCTATTGCTTTTGTTCTCTCATTAATTGGGAGATTTCCATCATAAAGACCATAAATGATAACTTCATCATTCAATATTTCGTACAAAATTTTTTGCGTATAAAGCATACCGCCATTGATATAACTATCCTGCAAGGTTATAAAATCAAACAAAATCCTTTTCATATTTCGTGCCATTCTTTTCTCCTTTTAAACAATATTTTATTATCTTTTTGCATATTATTAATGAATAATATACAGGGAAAAATATAGAAAATAAAAGCCCATTTATTTCATAAATTCTTCTAAAAAATTCTGTCATAGAAAAGCCATTTCTCCTGTACAGGAAAAGCATTCCTCTGGCTTTACTCAATTCTTGGCTAAAAGAAATTTTATACCCTGGCAGGCAATATGGTAACTTGCCTTTCCATTTCTTTTGAAACAGATATATATTTTCACAAAAAGATTTCTCTTTATTTCCACAAGAAAAATGATAGATATCCATTCCAAAATAGACATGGTTTTGATATTTTTGAGAAATGGAAAAAGAAAAATCTGCATCATAACAATGGAAGCCTTTAAACGTTTCCTCATCAAATTTATTATTTTCCCAAATACTCTTTTTGACAAATAAAAATACTCCATCCAAGCAAACAGCTTTTGAAAAAAGCTCATTATTAGGGTTTGAATACTTTAAAATTAAATCACTTTTACTAAGGTTATGTTGTTTATTAGAACCCCAAGGATCATAAACTTTAACTGAACGCTCAGAGACATTCCAATCAATAAAATTTCGATTAGCATATTTCCCGCCGGCAATTCCAATAACTCCACAATCATTATTATGTTCAGCAAATTTTATTAATTCCTTTCCCCACTTATTCGCTTCTATTATAACATCTTCATGAACAAAACACAAATAATCTCCTTTTGCCTGCTTTGCAGCCTCGTTATATACTTTACAAATTCCGTATTTTTTATCACGATTGTCAAAAACGATAGATTCATATTCTACGCCGATGGTTTTGCCTACGCTTTCAAGCATTTTTTGGCATATATCAGGTTTTATGGAACAAATTATCACAGAAATCATTTTCTTCCTTATGGATAATATCCCAAGTCGAACAAATACTGATACTCAAAACCTTCAGTCATAAGAAAAATCCCGGCTGTACCTGCTGTAACTCCTCCGACAAAACATTGGCATTTTGATAAATTGTAAAGAGAACTCAAATACTCCAGTGCTAAATTGTATTTATCTCTTTTTCTGCCAAAATCAACACTGTGTAATAATTCATCTTCTCCCAAATTAATTTTATTCAAATCAATTCGTTTTTGACTATTAACAAGCAATTTATCACCAAAATTATCTTTGAATAATTTATATATATTTTCATCCTCAGTAGCCAAATAAACGTAATCGCATTTGCAATTATGCATAGTTTGTTTGGATTTTTCTAGAATCAAATTTGGCTCTGGCTGAACTCTATGATATTTTGGTTTCTTCAATAAATAGTCTGTTCCCCTTGCTAACACCCCCAAAACTCTTTCTTTGCCTTTAAAAATTCGTTCGTACTCAGAATTTACATAATTCTTTACAGTTTCGTTGAATCTTATATATTGTTTAAAATCATTTTTAAGGTCTTGAAGTAAAGCAAGGTTTTTATCAAAAGAAAAAATTTCAAAAGATTTGAACTTACTATAAAAAATATAAAAAAATGGATTAAAAAGGCGAATTCTCTTTGAAAACAAAATGTTTTTGCAATCTTTAATTTGCTCTAAATTATATCCAAAAGGCTGTTCAAAAAAATATTCCCATGAATTTTCTTTGCCTATTCCTAATCCATCTAAATACTGATTATCATTATTTTGCAAATCTACAACGAGAATAATATTATGCTCTAAACAATAGCGAATATTCATCACAACGCCGCATATTATTGCAAACAATCCCATGTCCATGCTAAAACCCTTGCCCAATATTAAAAATTTCTTATTAGGGTTTTTATTTCCAAAACTTTTACGTTCAAATCTAGGAGTTCTAATATCAAACAAAAAATTCCTAATCATTGACGGAACAATTTTTCTCCATGCAAATCTCAAAAAATTTTTTACCATCTAACTTCTCTACTTATAGCCTGTACCCATAGGCTATGGCAAAATATACAAAAATTTTTTCTAATTTTAAAATCTAATCATTCACTTCAAGGAAGCGTAATATGCCTTTGATTTCAATTATTGTGCCAATATATAAGGTTGAAAAATATCTTTGTCGTTGCATAGATAGTATTTTGGCACAAACTTTTACCGATTTTGAATGTATTCTCATTGATGACGGTTCACCAGACAATTGCCCTGAAATATGCGATGGTTATGCGGCTAAAGACAGCAGAATAGTTGTTATACATCAAAAGAATGCGGGTGAGTCAGCAGCAAGAAATGCTGGTTTGGACGTTGCAAAAGGAGAATGGATAGGGTTTGTTGATGGAGATGATTTTTGTGACCATAATATGTTTCAAGTTTTATACGAGAATGCTATAAAATATAATTCATACGTTTCTATATGCGGGCATAAAATTGTAACTGATAATGAAGAAATAAAACCAGCAAATATAAATTATAATTACAACTACAAACCACGAATACTTAACAGAGAAAAGGCTATTTTAGGGATATTTCTGCAAGGATATGGTTATTTTGGCGGATATAGCTGGAATAAGTTAGTCAAATCAGACTTGTTTTTTAAAACCAAATTACGATACGACACAACAATATTCTATATGCTAGACGTTTTATTATTCTATGAACTATTTAAACATATTGACAAAGCTGTTTATTTCCCTGTGCCATGTTATAATTACGTATGTAATCCTCAATCTGTAACGAATCAATTCGGGTTAACAGAAAAATCTAAAACTGCATTTATTGCCCTTGACAGGATAATTTCGTTGGAGAGCAATCCAAAGATAAAAAAATCTGTAATTTTAGCAAAAATTGTATTTGCGTATGATTTATGCAAGCATTATGTTATGAAGAAAGATTACGCTAACGAGGATTATTTATTTCTAAAGAAAATTATATCCAATGACAAAAAACATATATTATTATATCCTCATTTTTCATTTAAAAAAAGAATACTATTATTTTTGATATCTTTTCCAAGATTATATCGTAAATTGTACTATATTTTAAAGCATAAAAATATTTAGCTATTCTTTAGAAAATCTCTTATTTCACGGAGTATATCATAAATCTTATATGGTAATGTAAAACCCTTACATGCTAGAATTAAAATTATCTTAAAATAGGTTCGTATACGTTTTGCTTTTGATAATCCACTTAAAAAAACGGGGACAAAATTTTCGACATATTTTATTTCATGGCGCGTTATAACATCTTTGTTTAAAAGAAAATAGCAAGAAAATGCAACCGCTATCCTTTTTATATCAGCAATAAATACCTCCGCTTCATCAGAACCGAAAAACTTTTCTATAATTACATAGAGAAGAACTACGCCTATAATGCGCCTAACGTAACGTCTTTCTTTAGACACTACATTAGTTGTGTTTGCTATAGAATAAATACTATTGTCTCTATAGAAATATAGGCATTCTGGAACAAACTCCGCTTTTTTACTATGATAAGTTATTTGTACAGTTTGAACCGTATCTTCGCTACGGAAATCACCGATTTGTGGAAATAAAACTTTTGCATAAATATTGCGCTTAACCAATTTACTCCATATAGTTTCGGTAATTTTGTTTATTGTATTGTAGCAATTTTCCAATTTATTATCGCTTAATTTATAGTATTCCGCTTGGTAATCTTTATAGTTAACGCCCAAAGATTTAAAGTTGCAATATACAAAATCATTATCCTCTTCCTTTATTTTTGCAAACATTTTTTCCAAAAATTGCGGATGGTAAATATCATCGCTGTCTAAATTCGCTATAAATTCGCCTCTAGAATTTTCCAAACCTATTTTCCTTGCTAGCAGTGTTCCTTCATGGATTTTACGTATATATTTGAATCTGGAATCTTTTTCAACATATCCGGCACATATCTCAGGACATTTGTTCGTAGAACCGTCATCTACCAAAATAGCCTCCCAATTTTCAAAAGTCTGGGCAATAAGGCTGTCAAGTGCTTCTCTGATATAAAGTTCGGTATTGTATATGGGGATTATTACTGATATTAAGTCCTTAATTTCTTCCGGGTATTTCAAAACTACGGGCTCAAAACCGTGCGGACATTTTGCTAGGGTGTGTTTCATAGTAGCAATGTAGTAAACTATGATAAATTTTACTATATTTTAAAGCATGATTCCTAAAATAATCCACTATTGCTGGTTCGGATATAATCCATTACCCGAGCTTGCTCAGAAATGTATTGCAAGCTGGAAAAAGCATTTCCCTGATTATGAGATAAAAGAATGGAATGAATCTAATTACGATGTTAATAAAATACTATATACAAGTGAAGCATACAATGCGAAAAAATACGCATTTGTAAGTGATTATGCAAGATTTGATATTTTGTACCAATACGGTGGCATCTATTTTGATACAGACGTAGAAGTTATTAAATCTTTTGAAAATATTATAAAAACTGGTAGTTTTATGGGATTTGAATTGACTAAGAATACTAGCGTAGAAGTTAATACGGGGCTTGGTATAGGAGTTGGAACGGGATTTGGTATAGTTTATCAAATTTTAGAATTTTATGCAACATTGCATTTTGTTAATTTTGATGGTTCTTATAATATGAAAACAGTAGTTGAATACGTAACGGAAATATTAAAAAAGCATGGGCTAAAAGATGAAGATCGTATACAACAAATTGATGATTTGACGATTTACCCAACTGAATATTTTAGTCCGAAAGATTTTTGGACAGGAGTAATTAAAATAACCGAAAATACTCACTCCATACATCATTACGATAGCAGTTGGGCTGGAAAACCTATGCGTTTTTATACAAATGTACGCAATAAAAGCATAAAATTATTTGGCTATCCTTTAGGAAAGTTTTGGGTTATGCCAATTTTAATTGCAGCTATATTTATCACAGATGGATTTTCTGGAATTAGAAAAAAATTAAGAGATGTTACTCAAAATAGGTGAAGAAAATGGATAGAACCCTTTCGCTGATAATTCCTTGCTACAACGAAGAAAGCACAATTGAAAATTGTGTTGAAAAAGTCCGCAAAATAACTCGGAATCAAAGCCTTAATTTGGAAATAGTCATTGTAAATGACTGCTCAACTGACAAATCTGCCGAGAAGCTAAAAGAGATTTCCGCAAAATACCCCGAAATAAAAATTTTTACTCACGAAAAAAACAGGGGGAAAGGCGCGGCTCTGCGGACAGGGCTTCTTTCGGCAACAGGTGATTTCATAGGCATTCAAGACGCAGACGACGAATACAACCCTATGGAATATTTGGAGCTCTTGAAACCGCTTCTTGAAAACAAAGCCGATGTAGTTTACGGCTCGCGGTATTTGAGACCTGATACCCGCAGGGTGCTTTATTTTTGGCACACTTGGATGAATAAAACTTTAACACTTGTATCTAATATGTTCACCAATTTGGATATTACCGATATGGAAACGTGCTACAAGCTGTTCAAAAAAGATGCTATAGCCAAAATAGCTCCAGGCCTTAAAGAAGAACGCTTTGGCTTTGAGCCAGAAATTACCTGCAAAGTTGCGCAAGCAGGTTTTCGTGTTTACGAATATGCAATTTCCTACAATCCGCGCTCTTACGAAGAAGGCAAGAAAATTGGCTGGAAAGACGGGGTTCGGGCTTTATATTGTTTACTTCACTACGGAGCACACACCGCCCCGCTTCCTATGCAGATTTTGCTGTATCTGTTTATAGGCGGTGTGTCGTTATGCTCTAATATGGTGTTTTTTGGAATTGGAAACTATGCAGGGCTCTCGCTGAATGCTTCAATAGTTTCGGCTTTTATTTTGGCAGCTATAACTAATTATATTTTATGTATTTTGATATTGTTCAGGCACAATGCGCGGTGGAATAATTTTGGTGAATTTTCGTTTTACATTCTCTCCGTTTCGGCAATGTGCGGGTTTGACTATTTGCTAACGCAATGGTTTATTGCACTATCGTGCGGATTGTTTTTGTCGAAATTTGCTGCTTCCCTTTTTGGTTTTATAGGAAATTTTGCGCTGAGAAAATGGCTTGTGTTTGGTAAAAGGTGAAGAAAATGAAGATAAACTTGAAGAATATACTTATATTCGCTTCAATCGCAATAGTTGCGATGAGTGTTATTGTAAGAATAATTATGTACATAAAATGCCGTTCTTTATGGACAGATGAAGCCTTTCTTGCAGAAAGCATAGTTTTGCGAAATTGGCTTGAACTGCTTACACCGCCCTTAGCCAACGGCCAGTCCGCACCCGTCTTGTATGTAATTGCTGTAAAAGCAATAAGTTCAATATTCGGATATTCCGAATTTTCTTTGAGGATATTTTCATTTTTTTCATTTATAGGCTTATTGATTTGCGAAGTGGTATTTCTGAAAAAGATTTTTAATTTTACTAATTGCCGGATTTGCTTTGTTGTGGTTATGAGCGCATTATTGCCGGGTTATATTTGGTATTCCAATGAATTCAAACCATATATGAGCGATGCATTTTTTGTTCTTTTAAGTATTTTGCTGTATTTTTATTATACACAATCTAAAATAAAGCTCCCTGCATTAACTGCTTTATATATTTTAATTTTGGGTTTTTCATCGCCAGCAGTATTTTTTATAGGAGGGACATTATTATTTGAATTTGTCTCTGCTATCTTAAATAAAAACAAAAAACAAATGCTTTGTATCACAATATCTGGAATAATTATTCTCGTGATATTTGTTTTGTATTATCATTGGTGGATGCAGCCTGTATCTGAATTTATGAGAATATATTGGGATAACTATGCTCGGGGGAAAAATATAATACTTCGAATAGTGCAGATATTTTCAACTAAAGACGGAAGTCGTGGCTTTCTCGTTTGGTTTTTTGTACCGTTTGCGTTACTTGGTATTTATTCATTGTGTAAATCCAAAAATAAAATAACCTGTTCCTTGGTATTATCTTTATCGTTTGCGTTTTTGGCTTCATCAATAGGTAAATGGCCTCTGTCCGGTCGTTTATGGATGTTTTTGCCCGCAATAATTTTTATTTTCACCCCAGTTGGAGCCGATATTGTTTTGAATAAAACAAAGAATAGAAAAGTTATGAGTGCAATTGGATTTTTTGTCCTTGTAGCCTTTATTTTATATTTGTCTGTATACTGTTTAGAACATACGAAGCATAGAATGTATCTTCCCAGATATGAAGTTAACCCTCTGATTTCTTATGTTCAAGATAATATAAAAGAAGATGAAAAACTATATGTTTACTTGGGGGCATCTATCACATTCCGTTATAAGAATGGCTATAATACAACAAAAATCGGAAATTCTGCGGATAACAACATCATATATGGGAAGACACGAGATGAATGGAATACGGGTGTTTTAGGAAATGATATGCAATCAATTCTTGAAAACAAAAAGACTTATTTGCTTTTTGCTGATTATACAGGCGAAATTGAAAATGACTTAGCCGTTTTACGGAAATATAGAACACTTATCAAAAAAATAAATGTACATCTTGCCAATTATGAAATTGAAAATGGCTTAGTCGTTTTACAGGAATACGGAACTCTTACCAAAATAATGAATGTATATGACACTCCTCTTTACTATTTTGAGAGAAATTAAAAGATGTTGCTCAAGATAGATGAAGAATATTCTCGAGTTCCGGTATAATCTAAAAAACTAAGCCAATAATAAGAATACCAATAAAATAAACATATAGCTATTATGCCAATACGTCCCAAAGTTTTGTAAGAACAGAACATAATTGGAATAAGAAAACATTCCCACCAGGTTACATTATAGAGAATTCTGTTCACAGAGCCGCTAAAATAATACAATAATTGAATCACGGCAATAAAGATAAACAAAGCTTCCAAAAAATTTCCAATATCCGTTGGAAAACGGGATAAAATGGTTTTTCTTTTATTTAAAAATAAAAAAGCTAAAAAAGAATAGAAAAGAAGATTCTTATATGGGAAATTATCTTTAAGGTTATTTATGTAGTTCCAGATTCTTCCCGCAAGATTAGCATCAGGGATAAAATATGTAAGAAAATGCACAATTGGATTTAAAAATGCCATTAATGATAATAAGACAACAAAAGATAATACTTTGGATTTTTTAGATGTGTATGTATTTACATACCAAAACAAAGGATAATAAAACAGTACAAGGAGGACAGATTTATGGGACAAACAGCCTAGAATAATCCAAAAGCAAAAATATAAAAATTTTCTCTCAAATATATATTTGATTCCAAAAAATGCAATGGCCAAAGCCAAAGTTTGGCGCATTTGATTTAGGGTTTGATTGAAAAAGAAAGTGTAAAAAGCGAACATTCCCAACCATATTGGGAAGTTATCTTTCCATTTATATATGCCAAAAAATACAAATAAAATTTGCAATAGCATAAGCAAAAATAAAAATATATGGTAATTATGAGTTATATAACTTATTGCAAAATTCAACTGTAAAAAACTTGTTCCAAGCCAATGGTAATACGTATGGCTAAAGCTTTCTGCATTTGGAACAGTACAAGCTTCTCTAAACGCCGGGTAGCTATAAATCCAAACATCGGTTCCAACAGATAAATCGCGAACACCTGCAAAAACAATAGGAATTAATAAAGCAATTCCATAAATAAACCAACGAAAAAATTCACTTTGTCCCTTCTTTATATTCTGCCCAAACCAGAGTAAGAAACAAGAAGAACTAAAACAAATTAAATACGGTAACATTATCTATTTCCTGTTGGTAAATTTTGCATAAAAACTCCAGCATATAGAAAACAATCTTATCCCTGACAACAAGGTAAAAATAGCAAATTTATCTCTTTTTGGTACTTTTCCGTCAAAAAGCATATGCCTGCCATTTTGCAATATTTTTTTCCTTAACGAATTTGCCTCTTTTTTGTCAAAACCATCCAATTCAATCATCTGCCTTAAAACACGAATCATAGCTGATGTATAACGTCGGGTACAAGCCTTGTCCAAGCTATCGTAATTATTGCCTATAAATTGGCACATTTCTTTTATAGCATTTATAAAGTCATAGCTTTTTTCAGAAAAATTTTGAGTCATCGCTGAATTTTGGCGGATTTGGTAAAAATAATGCTTTTCTTTGCCAAAAATTATTTTCCCCGCTTTCTGCAATAACTGCGGAACCGTTCTAACGTCTTCATATAATTTGTCTTTAGGAAACTGTATATCGGTAAATAAAGTTTTTTTATACAATTTTGTCCAAGCAGAATCATAAATCGTGGTATTTTCCTCATATAGCATGACCGAAAACATTTCTTTAAAATTTTCCTTATCATAAAATTTGTCTTCAATAAGCGAATCCCTGCTTTTTATCACACAGCCGCCTTCTCTTAGAGGCAAATAATTGCAAGAAGAAATATCAGCAGCGTAAGTGATTGCCAAATCATAGAGGTATTCTGCATATTTTGGCGAAACCCAGTCATCGCTATCCACAAAAGCAACATATTCGCCTTTCATAATATCTAGACCAACATTCCTCGCATCACTTAACCCACCATTTTCCTTATGGATAACTATAATCCTTTTGTCTTTTTCTGCATACTCATCGCAAATTTTTCCGCAATTATCCGGGCTGCCATCATCTACCAAAATAATTTCCAAATTCGTATATGTTTGCGCAAGCACACTGTCCAAGCATTTTCGCAGGTATGGCTCTACCTTATAGATTGGAATAATAATGGAAATGAGTGGCTTATCCATAAATTTTTATCTCTAACCAGCTAACTTTCTCCACAAAAATTTCATACCCTTTACAAGCCAATTCTGCCTTTCCATAAACATAATAGGAATTTCTTTAAATTTATGCTTTCTTTCGTTTGCGTAAAGCCACACATCAAACATTCGCTCGCTTATATGCCCCAAAATACGGTTCTTCTCAAGTTGGCTTTCCGCTATTTTTTCCAAAAGCGGAAAAAGCCAGGAACAATATTCATTCAAAATTTCACGCTTCATTATGCACATATTAAACTTATGCCCGCTTGTGCTTTTACGCATTTTGTCAAGACTCAAGGAATATTCCGGATTTTGTTCTTTTATAAGGGATAGCATTTTTCCCCAATCTTCTTTTGGATGAGCATGGATATACTGGCTTTCATTTGTCTCTATAAAATAATTCCTTTTGCAGGGAACAATTATATCGTATTCATTCATTAATTTTTCTATTTCTTTGCCAGTTAAAATTTTTTCCCATTTTTCGCCACGCCTGTTTTCTTGGCTCGCAAAATGCCTCCGATAATGCACTAAACCTATCGCATCTGCATCTGTCAAATTTTTCCAAGCCCAATAAAGTCCCGTCAATTCGCAATAGTTGTTATTTTTCGCAGATATATTGTCCCCCGTATTATCTCCTTCAAAATTGATGTCTTTTTTTCCTTCCTTGCCAACATGCAATGGCAAGTACACCGGGTCTTCTGGCATTCGGTAGGGTTTATGGGTAGCAACTATAACTTTGATTTTCATCCCCACTCCTTTTCCGCCAATTTTAACGCAAGCTCCACTGTGTCATCCATATCGTAATATTTATATTCGCCAAGGCGTCCACAAAAAATGACATTTGGACTCTTCTTGGCAAGAGCTTTGTATCTTTCCAGCAATGCGGTATTTTTTTCATCGTTTATCGGGTAATATGGAACGTTGCCTCTTTTCCAGTTTTGAGGATATTCACGGGTAATAACCGTTTTTGGAGTATTTACCCAGTCAAAATGCTTATGCTCTACTATGCGGGTATATGGGGTCTCTCTATCCGTGTAATTTACAACGGCATTACCTTGAAAATTTTCCGTGTTCAAAGTTTCGGTTTCAAATTTCAAACCCCTGTATTCCAAATTGCCAAATTGATAATCAAAAAATTCATCTATTGCACCGGTGTAAATAATTTTTTTAGCAATTGAGTTAAATTTGTCTTTATGCTTTAAATAATCTGTTTTAAGAAGAACATCTGTTTCGCTTAAAAGATTTTCAAAAATCTGCGTATAACCGCCAATTGGTATTCCCTGATAGAGTTCGCCAAAATAATCATTGTTGAATGTGAAACGCAAAGGGATTCTTTTTATTATGCTTGCAGGAAGTTCCTTGCAGGGTTTGCCCCATTGTTTTTCCGTGTAGTTTTTTATTAGATTTTGATATATGTCTTTGCCTACTAGGGAAATTGCATATTGCTCTAAATTAGAACTGCTGGTTTTCCCTGCATTTGCATATATTTTCGCTTTTGCTTCTTTCGGAGTTTTTGTTCCCCATAGTTGGTAAAATGTGTTCATATTAAAAGGGAGATTGTATAATTTGCCTTTGTAGTTTGCAATGGGAGAATTTGTGAAGCGATTGAAAGGAGCAAAATTGTTCAGATAATCCCAAACTTTTTTATTGCTTGTGTGGAATATATGCGCTCCGTATTTGTGAACTTGTATGCCTGCTGTTTTTTGGGTGTAGGAATTTCCGCCAATATGGCTACGTTTGTCTATGACCAAGCATTTTTTGCCAGCCTTTTTCATTTCAAATGCGAATATTGCTCCGAAAAAGCCAGAGCCAACAATCAAATAGTCATAAAAAAGAACCCTAGCGCCAGACATTGGCTAAATATAGTAAAAATTAGCAAGAATTTCTATCTTCTTAACTTCGCTTTCATAGATAGGAGAAGATAATGCAATATAGGGACCATGGCAGAACGGGTAAAAGAGTATATATGCTCGGCTTCGGGTTATTTCTCTTTTTTGCTTTCGCTGTGCAAATAACGATGGCACAACTTAAAAAAAACAGCACCGCTTTGAACCCCAACGTAACAGGTAGTACGCAGGTTGAAGGTACAAACAAGGCATATGATAGTCTTGGCTGGCACCTTGTCTGGTCAGATGAATTCGACATACCTGGCTTTATTGATACTGCGAAGTGGAAAAAAATGCCGCGCTGGGCAAATACCGGTCCTTTTGACTATATGTCGGATTATGCAGGATTATTTGATGTAATAGATGGTAATCTAATACTTCGCGGAATTAAGAATAACGGGGAAGTGCCCGGAAATACTAGACCCTACCTTACGGCAGGTGTTTATACCAAGGGTATAAAATCGTTTAGTGCCCGGAATACAAAAATTGAAGCCAGGGCTAAATTTCAGAGCGGGCGGGGCGCATGGGCGGCTATATGGATGTTGCCTCATCCGGAATTGGGGCTCACACCCCAGCGCACCGAAATAGACATTGTAGAATACGCTGACTTTTTAAATACGGCAGAACAAACGGTTCATTCGGGTTATACCAGGGCAGGGAATATAAAAGAGCCTCCACAGGTTGTTTACCCCGCTATCAATCGGTTGGATTATAACACGTATGGTGTGGAAATGTATGACGACAGATTAGTATTTTTCGTCAATGGTGTGCGAACGATGACTTACCCGCGTTTAAATCCCACTCCCCAGTATCAGTTTCTGTTCCCTGAATATGATTATCTGCTGATGTTAGATATGCAGATAGGCGGTAACAATTATCATCCGGTAACTGACAGCGACCTTCCGGTGGCAATGCATGTGGATTGGGTACGGTATTATGAATGGAAATAATTAAATTTATTCACTCCAACCCCCGTCCCTCGCAATCCTTAAACCAATCCGCAAAAGCCCCCTCAAGAGAATATTTAAGCGGATAATCCCCATTCAATTTCTCCCCGCTTATGTTTGTAGAAACCATGAGCTTGCGAACACGTTCGGGGCAAATCCCAAGCCCCAAGCCACCAAATATTCCGGCAACGGATGCTGCTGCCATAAGCGGAGTTTTGGGAATGTAGGGGATAAATCTGTTCAAGCCAGTTACCGCTTTCATAGTTTTGGCAATATGCTCAATAGTTGGAGCAGGGAAATATGTGCAATTATAGGTTTGAACTCGTTCTTTTGGATTTTCAGCCATTTCCAAAAGAATACGGACTAAATCTTTCACGTAAATGCACGCTTTGATTGTGTCTTTACGACCAGCATAAGCAAATCTACGTTTCTTCAAGGCATTATACAACCTTGTCATATTCCCGTTCTCGCCTTTTCCAAACACAATGCCCGGACGTGCTGTGCTCAAAAAATGCTCAGAGGAACTCACAGCCCATTCTTTATGGATATGTTCTGCCGCCAATTTTGAAATTCCATAAGGCGTATTGGGCATTGGCAATGTTTCTTCTGTTTTTTGCTCTTCGCTTGTTCCATAAGGTGAAATGCTGCTGGCAAAAACAATAGTTTTTATGCCTCGCTTCCTTGCAAAATCGCAGACATTTTTTGCCCCTAGCATATTGGTTTCAAAATATTCTTTATCTGGATGTCCGGGTGTTCTGTGGGTTGCGGCAAGATTGAAAATAACGGTATTTTCGCCAAAATCTCCCTCTATGTCAAAAGGTTTGCGAACGTCCACTGACATTGCGGAATTTATGTCTATTTTGTGTATTTCATTTATACCTTTTTCCGCTAAAGCATGGCAAAGATGTGTGCCTATAAAGCCGCTTGAACCAATAACTATGGCAGAATTGAATTTTCTCACTTGAGTATCAAGCATTGAGTTGAATATAGAAAATCATTCTTAATATTTATATTCCAGCCCTAACTCATTAATATGTTGCAGATGCTTTTCTATCTTTCCCCAAAATGAGAACCATTGTTGTTAAAATTGGTGGGTCACTCGCAGTAGATGAGGCTAAATTGCTGGATTTTGCAGTCGCAGCGGCAGGAATATCCAAGGAATTTCGCCTGGTCATTGTACACGGTGGAGGCAAAGACATAAATGCAAATCTGGTTTTACTGAACGAGGAACCGAAATTCATAAACGGACTTAGAGTTACAACCCCCGCCATAATGGATATGGTGGAAATGACTCTCAGTGGCAAGGTCAATAAAAAACTCGTGAAAATGTTGCTTTTAAACAACGCAAACGCCGCTGGAATTTCCGGCGTAGATGCCAAATTGCTGGAAGCAAAGCCTTTGCAGGGCAAAGGCGATTTAGGGGCAGTTGGCGATATATTCAAAGTGAATACGCAGATTCTGGAGGCTTTTTTCTCCGCAAACATAACCCCTGTCATTTCGCCGGTATCTTATGGAAACGGGATTTCTTACAACGTGAATGCAGACACAGCCGCCTCTGAAATTGCGATTGCACTCAAAGCGGATAGTTTTATTTTGATAAGCGACATAAGCGGAGTTTTAGACCAAGACAAAAAAATCATTCCGCACTTAAACAGAGGGTTGGCAAACGATTTAATTCAAAACGGCGTTATCTCCGGCGGAATGATACCAAAAGTTCAAGGTGCTCTGGAATCCATAGAAAGAGGCTTAAAATCCATACACATCGTTGGATGGGAAAACTCGGAAGTTTTCAAAAACCAGCTCGCCGGCATCGCCAACAGTGGAACGATTATAGACAACTAATTGCTCTCCGTTTTCCAGCCAACTTTTTTATCCGCTGCCAAGTCTGCCACTGCACTTGCAGGAAATTCATAGAGCAGGGTGCAAACTTTCACATTCTCAAAACCCGCTCTTTTCAATGCCCTTGCACAGGAAGAAGTTGTGGCTCCCGTTGTGTAAACATCATCCACAACAACAACTCCGTTTTTTGGAGCGAGGTTCAATTTTTTTGCTTCAAATGCTCCCGCAACATTTAAGGAACGTGCACCGCTGCCGAGCAATGTTTGCGATGGCTTGTAAATTCGTCTTTTTAAAATGTTTGTTTGCAGTTTTCCTCCGCAATGCAGGGAAAGCTCAAACGCGGCAAGTTCGCTTTGGTTGTAACCCCTCTCCCTCATTCTGGCACTATGCACAGGCACGGGAATAAAGGGCATATTTTTTCCCCAACTTCCCAAAATTTGCAGGGCTTCTCCTTTACGCCCAACGGAGGAATGTGCCACCAAATAGGAGGCTATTTTCTGCATACCCTTGTATTTCATTGCCAAAATAAGGTTTCTTGTGAGCGAATTCATGGGGAATAGGCAAATTACATCTTCTTTGGTTGGCAATATAGGATGCTCGCCATATACAACAAGCTCCTCTTTGCAATTAGGGCAAAGCCAAGGGTCAAGTTTTTGCGAACTGTGCCCGCACCCAACGCAAACATTCCCAAAAAAGAAAAACGAAAGCGACTCTTTTAGATTCATAATACATTAGACGCTTGTCGCAGGGAAAATAATTCAAAAATTTACAAAAAAATTAGATTTTTACAATAATCCCTTCAAAAGCCTGCAAAGTCAGGCCACCGCTGGTCAGCGTTGTTCCGCCGTGCGTTGAAAAAATGATTTTGGAGGTATATCTTATAGTGCTTATGTGAACTTTTTTTTCGATTTTGCTGAAATTTAAAAGCACAATTATTTCCTCGTTCTCGTACTTCCTGGAATACATCAAAAAGTCATCCTCGCCTTTATTGAGGAATTCTATATCGCCTGCGTGAAGGGCGGCATACTTTTTTCTGAGGAAGAGCAGCATTTTGTATATACTCAAAATGGAATATTTGTCTTTTTGCTGCGTCTTTACATTTATTTCCGTATAATTTTCCGACACAGGCAGCCACGGATTTTCCTCGCTGAACCCGGCATGTTGCTTGTCGCTCCACTGCATAGGCGTGCGTGCGCGGTCGCGCCCTCTGAAAAAAGGATAAAAGAATTTCCCATACAAATCCCTGATGTGCCTCTTAGGAATTATGGCGTTTTCCATCCCTATCTCTTCGCCGTAGTAGATAAACGGAGTTCCTTTCAAGGTCAGCAACAGAACAGCGTGAAGTTTTGCCTTGGCGTATTTGTTGCGCTCCCATAGCAAACGCCTAACGCTACGTCCTATATCGTGGTTGGAGAGAAAAAAACTGGGCCAACCTGTCGCAGGTATTTTTTTATAATAATTAGTTATTATTTTGTAATAACTAGATGCTTTCCACAGCGTGAATACCAGCGAAAAATCAAAAACCAGATGCAGCATATCTGTGCCGTTCCCAAGAAAACTCACAGCCAAATCCGTATTTCCGGGCGGCGGTGCGTAAATCTCGCCCACGCTCGTTTTTTCAGGGTAACTGTTCAGCAATTTTCGGAAATCCCTTAAAAGGTCATATACTTCGGGTTGATTGCGGTTGTATATTTTTGATTTTTTAAAAAATCCAATTTCATTATCTCTTAATTCGCTGTCTTTGTAGAGTAAGTTGATGACATCCAAGCGAAAACCGTCAATGCCCAAATCTAGCCAATGGCACATTATATCGAACATCGCTTTTTTCACTTCGGGATTTCGCCAGTTTAAATCCGGTTGCTGCCAAAAGAATGAATGATAGTAATATTCTTTTGTTTTATGGTCGTATCGCCAAGCCTTTTTGCCAAAGTTGGTTTTCCAATTATTCGGTTTTTTGCCCTTTATCTTGTCTTTTGGGGGTCTCCATATATACCAATGGCGTTTGGGGTTGGTCGCAGAGGACCTCGATTCCAAAAACCACGGATGCAAATCGGAGGTGTGGTTCAGCACCAAGTCCATTATTATGCGAATTCCTCTTTTATGAGATTCGTGTAACAGGTTTTTGAAATCATCCATAGTTCCGTAATGCTCATCTATATTTTTGTAATCGGCAATATCATAGCCCATATCCACCATTGGAGATGAGTAAACAGGTGATAGCCATATAGCGTCCACCCCTAGTTCCGAAAGGTAATCCAATTTTTTTATTATGCCGGGTATATCACCTATGCCATCGTTATTGCTATCTTTAAAACTGTTTGGATATATATGATATACAACTGCGTGTTTCCACCAATCCGTTAAATTTTTATCATCCATAATATTAGCCCTGCTCCCAGCGCGATTCTGTACCACGCGAATGGGATGAAGTTTCTGCTTCTTATGAATTTTAAGAGCCATACCACGGAGAGCCAAGAAAAAATGGCTGCGACTGCGTAAGCGACAAAGGCTTCCGGTGTGAACAAATCGTTTGCCCCGCTGGTTTTCAGCGCTTTCAAAAGTTGGAAGCCGCCAGCGGCGAACATCGTTGGTATCCCAACCAAAAATGCAAATTTAACCGCTTCTGGTCTAGCAAGACCCACGAGCAAAGCCCCCATGATAGCCATTCCAGAACGGGACGAACCCGGAAATATAGCCGCCACAAATTGCCCTATTCCAACGGCAATAACCACTGCCCAAGTTATGTTTGTGCTCAACTGCATTTTCTTAGCTCGCGTTTCAACGCCAATTATTATAAGCCCGCCTATTATGAGTGCCAGGGCTATCGGCAAAATTGTCTCTGGCAGTTTAAGCCCCATTGCTTTCGCTATAAAGCCGCCCGCTCCCGTTATGCAAAAAGAAACCAATAATTTTATAACATAGTCCCTTTGAAAGGGGTCCTTCCAATGAAAAAAATTCAGTATGTCGCGCCAAAAAACTGTTATGGCAGCGAGTATGGAACCCACTTGTATCAGAACATTGAAAGCATCGCTATGCTGATTTTCCACAAAAATCTGATAAATGAGCATGTGTCCTGTTGAAGAAATCGGCAAAAATTCTGTCAACCCTTGTATTATACCTATTATTATAGCGTCTAGCATAATGGGGAATTTAGAAATTCTATATTCCCCATTATGACATTCGAACTCCCAAAACTGCCTTATGGTTTCAATGACCTTGAACCCCATTATGATTCTGCCACGGTGGAAATCCATTACTCAAAACATCACGCTACTTATGCGGCAAATTTGAACAAGGCTGTGGAAGCGGCGGGGTGGCAGGGCAAAAGCATAACGGAAATTTTAACCAGCTTGGATACCGCTCCCGAACAGCAAAAGGCTGCGCTCAGAAATCACGGCGGAGGTTATCATAATCATTGCTTGTTTTGGGAATCGCTTTGCCCAAAAAGCACAGGCATAAACTCTGGGAAATTGTCCGAGGCAATAAATGCAAAATGGGGAAATTTTGAAACTTTTTCCCAAGAGTTTACCGCAAAAGCATTGGGGCATTTTGGTTCCGGCTGGGCTTGGCTTGTGAAAAACAAAGCCGGAGAGTTGGAAATC
>Ga0268262_10002010_pt1 | contig 24024 bp, 18 predicted proteins | sample TergutNc150P3_FD_190354 | JGI IMG/M metagenome (GOLD analysis project Ga0268262, IMG submission 190354) | Nasutitermes corniger P3 segment gut microbial community from laboratory colony in Florida, USA - Nc150 P3 (SPAdes) (version 2) | ecosystem: Host-associated > Arthropoda: Insects >...
ACCGCTTGAACTCCGGGGCGCTGAACTTGGAGTCCCGGTACCTCTCCAGCTCGGCTAGCCGTTTCTTTGGTATCTGTATCTGGGCGACCATGCTGACCTCCAAATACCTATCCTACACATAAAGCCTTTTGATTGCAAATTGGTATCACATGCAAAATCTAGCCAATTGTTGGACTGTGAGGCTCCTTGGCGGAGCGAACTCTGGGGGATTCGCAAGCAAGGTTGGTTCCAGGCTCTGCCCCCTAACTTTCTTGCTCGGAATTATTAGCCCAACAACTTGGTTAGTTCAGCACCGGGTCACGGAGTTCGCCCAAATTCTAAACTGGGGGTCTCCCTTACCGTCGTCGCTCGCAAGCTCTCGGTATCCTGCGCTTGCGCTCCGGATACGCGAGACCCCAACGTGGGCCGTTACAACACGTTGGCAGGTTTTGGCGGCATGGACGTTTTGCCTTCGCTCGGTTTCGTTCTCACGCCGCCCCGGTCGCCCCCCCAGACCCCCGCTGCGCCTTGCGCGGCTCTTCGATGGCCGGGCAGATGCTTGATGAATAGCTTTAGTTGGGCGCAGTCAATGTGCAATCCGGGTAAAATTGGGAATGGGAGCATACTGCACATGCTCCACACAGCCGCAGGAGGCCCACATGGCACAGCTCTCACAATCCGCACAATGGAAGGCACTTGGCGACCACGCCGAAAAAATGAAGCCACTGCATCTGCGGCAACTATTCAGCCAGGACCCGTCGAGGGGCGAGCGCATGGTGCTGCAAGCCTGCGGCATCTATTTTGACTACTCAAAGCACAGGGTCACAGATGAAACTATGAAGCTGCTCATTTCTCTTGCAGAGGCGAGAGATGTCAAGGGCGGCATAGAGGCCATGTTCACTGGCCAAAAGATCAACGCGACAGAGGGGAGGGCAGTGCTGCACACTGCACTGAGGGCTCCCAAGGACATGGTCGTCAACGTGGACGGGCACAACGTAGTGCCAGATGTTCATTCGGTTCTGGACGCGATGGAAGGCTTTGCAAACAAGGTGCGAAGCGGCGAATGGAAAGGGCATACGGGTAAGGCCATAAACGCAGTTGTGAATATCGGCATCGGTGGGAGCGACTTGGGACCCGTGATGGCCTATGAGGCGCTGAAGCACTATTCCAAGCGCGATATTACTGTGCGATACGTTTCCAACGTAGATGGCACCGACATTGTAGAATCCCTGCGCGACTTAGACGCAGAGACCACCTTGTTCATCGTTTCCAGCAAGACCTTCACAACGCAGGAGACCATGGCCAACGCCATGTCTGCGCGGGAGTGGCTGCTGGGTTCGCTCAAAGACGAAGCCGCGATAGCTAGACACTTTGTGGCCGTGTCAACCAATGCAGAGAAGGTGACGCAGTTTGGAATTGACAAGGCTAACATGTTTGGTTTTTGGGATTGGGTCGGCGGGCGCTACAGCATGGACAGTGCCATCGGGTTTTCCACCATGATAGCCGTCGGGCCGGAGTTGTTCCGCCAGATGCTGAATGGCTTTCGCGCCATGGACTGCCATTTCAGGACTGCTCCCTTTGCTGAAAACATGCCTGTGCTGATGGCTCTGCTGGATATTTGGTACACTGGCTTCTTTGGTGCCCAGAGCCACGCCGTGCTGCCCTACGACCAATATCTGCGCCGCTTTCCGGCATATCTACAGCAGTTGATAATGGAGAGCAACGGCAAAGGCGTTACTATAGATGGCGAGCCTGTGGGTGTGCCTACCAGTGCTGTTTTTTGGGGCGAGCCTGGTACCAATGGTCAGCATAGTTTCTATCAGCTCATCCACCAAGGCACTAGGCTGATTCCTGCTGACTTCATCTGCTTCGCGCAAACGCTCAACCCCAAGGGACAGCACCACCAGATGCTGACTTCCAACGTGTTCGCCCAGGCCGAGGCGCTTGCATTTGGCAAGACCAAGGAAGAAGTGCTGGCGGAGGGGGTGCCGGCCCACCTTGCGCCGCACAAGGTATTTGAAGGCAATAGGCCATCCTCTGTTCTGATGGCCCAGCGGCTGACCCCTGATATATTGGGCAGCCTCATAGCCCTCTACGAACACTTTACATTCACGCAGGCCCTCATTTGGGGCATCAACGCCTTCGACCAGTGGGGAGTGGAGCTTGGCAAGGCACTGGCAAACAAGATTCTGCCAGAGCTTGCCCAGGACAGCACCGCCGCCCTTAACCACGACAGCAGCACAAACGCGCTGATCAAAAAATTCAAGGGCTGGCGATAGTTTCTTCTGGGTAGTGGTTTAAGCTTGCGACTAGGCATAGCCGCTTAGATTTCAGTTGGACATGAAAAATGGAACAACAGACTGGCGTCCATTTCGACAAAGAGCTTTTTGAAGCACTGTGTTCAGTGCCGGAAGAGTCGCTCAGGGTGCCGAAAGAGAAGCTGGATGCACTTTGGCGTTGTTTGTGTTCCCTGCCAACAAATGTCCTTGGATACCCTGGGCGCTTCATGTACAACCCGATCTCGACCTTGCGGAAAGATGATTTTTATCTCCTTGGCATCAACCCTGGCGGCGACCCAGAAAAAGAAAATGTGCCGCTAAGGGATGAAATACGCGAATGGCTTGGCTGGGAAAAATCCGCGAGCGCTTTTGACCAATTTGGGGACACCCCATACAAAGAAACATTGAAGACCCTCTGCTTCGAGATAGGAAAAGACCTGCACGATATTTGTGCATCGAACCTATATTTTCTCAGGTCGCCAGACCAAGATTCTCTGATGAACGGCAAAAAGAGTGCTCTCTACAAATTGGGCTTAGGCACCAGCGGCAAGGAGTTTTGGCCCACCCACAAAGCGGTGATTGACATAGTAGAACCCAAGTGTATTTTTGTCATCGGTACTGTCACATTTAATAATGTTTTCAAGTTGCTGAACTCTGTGGAAAAACCTCTGAAACTCGTCAAGAAGATACCATGCGGGAAACACAATTGCAGTGTTGCTGAAAACAGTGACAAATCACTAAAGTTAATCGGCCTGCCCCACCCCTCTGCTCGTGGCCTGAAATTGAGCGAATACCCAATGAAGCAGATTGCGGAAGAATGTTCTCCGGCGCAAGGGAACATCTGGGAAATACCTTTTATGTGTTGTCAATGAAGAGGATTATGGAACCAAAGAGATGATTGAACAACAGTTTTTGACAATGTTGCAGAACGGCCAAGATGCCTTGGGATCGAAGCAGCGATTTTTGGGCTTGTTAAAGGATTATTTCCCTAAAGAGCCTGTGATAGTCAATCTAATGGTTCTGCTGTACGAAATGGGCATCCACACCGAAATCGAAAAAACTGGGCGCATAACAAAAAATTTTGCATACCGATTTACACAGCGGCTAATTGACAAATATGGGACAGAACGCCAGAACGCGGAAAACGTAGTTCGTATGTTCTGCGTATGCTACGGGGCGAAGGTACTTGGGAAACAATGCGATCTGGAAGTGTCAAAGGAGGCTGCCACAAAAATCAATCCCAAAAAGCTGATGTCTTCATGCTGTATATTTTTTTTGATAGTGACTGTTATTGTAGTATTGATAGTGATGATAAAAACAAAGGGTGGTCAGACAGCACAGGACTCAGAGAACAAAGTGGGAACTATTGCCAGTGAAAACATAGTTTTGAAAAAAGTTGCACCAAGATATTCTGCGCCGATCATTTTTGATGAAAACTGGACTATTGTCCCTAAAAATTTTAAAGGTGATGGTATCAATGAGATCAAGAAAATATGCAATGTTCTCGATATTCGTAAGGACGAATTTGAATCCACTGCGGCTTACAATGAAAGGGTAGAAAAGGAAATTGCAGCTAGTGCTGTATCAAAGAGAAGATATGTGATTACTGAAGAAGTAAGTCTAAAATACAACGCTGACAAAGAACAATTTGAGCAGTCATCTCTTAAAAGTATTGAACCCCTATCTTTGTTCGGTATGAGCAGAAACGAGATTCATTTTTCAAAAGGCTCCAAGTTTGCATGGACTGAACATGAAATTCATTTTTCAAATCGCTCAAAAATTCAAACAGTTATTGTGAAAGATGGCTGGAAGATAGAAAAATTTGATGTGCCGACGCCTTCAATGAAGATACCGCCAGAAGGGGTGCGGATGCCACCGATTAAGATGCTACCAGAAGAGGCTCGAAAGATATCTGATTCCACTGGAATTACATCCTTGAACATGTTGTATGTATTCAAAATCGCGCCACTCCCTTCGACATTTGTACATTCAGAGTTTGCAGAAACTCAAAATCGCTACATTTCATTTACCCATGGTTATGATAAGCAATGGATGATTGGAGCCTCACTAGAAGAAATCTGGATATATGACGAAAGAGATGGGCGCATTTTCAGGAAAACACGCATAAATTGAAAACAACAGACCATGCCTAATTTCCCGCCGCCCCTCTCTTGCCCTACTCTGTGGTATTTTAGAACTTTCATAGACCAATGAGCAGCGCGCCCCGCATCCGCATTCTACCCGACCACGTGGCCAACCAGATCGCCGCTGGAGAGGTAGTCGAAAGGCCCGCTTCTGTATTGAAGGAGCTTGTGGAAAACGCGCTGGACGCTGGGGCCACCACCATAGACGTCGCTTGGGAAGAGGGGGGGCGCAAGCTGTTGGAGGTGGCCGATGATGGCTGCGGCATGGCCAGGGACGATCTGTACCTTGCACTAGAGCGCCACGCTACTAGCAAGATAGCTTCGGCAGACGATTTGTCTTCGCTTGCGAGCTATGGGTTCAGGGGGGAGGCCCTGCCCAGCATTGCAAGCGTTGCGCGCCTCGACCTGCATAGTTCTCAGAGCGATGGGGAAGGCAGTGTTTTGCGCTGCGAGTTTGGGGCCATCAGGGACGTTAGACCGATGCCAAGGGCCAAGGGTACGACGGTGACAGTGAGGGACATCTTTATGCAGTTACCCGCCCGAAAGCGCTTTCTCAAAACTGCCGACACCGAACACGCACACCTTTGGGCCACCATCACCCGCCTCGCTCTTGCCGCCCCGCAAGTCCGCTGGATCATACGCTCGGACAGGTCCGGGGAACTGATACTGCCAAAGGTCCAGGAATTGAAACAGCGAGCTGCCCTGCTATTGGGCGACAAAATGGAAAAACTGGTTCCTTTTGCGGATGGGGAAGAGCCTTGGTGCATACATGGCTATTTAAGCACTCCAGACATGAGCTTTAGAGACCGAAACCATCTGTACCTATTCGCCAATGGTCGCCCTGTGAGGGACAGGCTGATGTTGTCCGCCCTATCCAGGGGCTGGGAAGGTTTTTTCCAAAAGGGTACGTTCCCCGCAGTCATATTGTTTTTGAATGTTCCGGCAGAATCTGTTGACGTAAATGTGCATCCCACAAAGAGCGAAGTCAGATTCAAAGAACCCCAGCATGTGTTTCCGTGGATAAGTCGGGCGGCAAAGGATGCTTGGGGGGCCATGAGGGGCGAGCTGCCTAGCCTCCCAGACTCGCTTGGGCGGGCTTCTGAGCAATTTGGAGATGGCATGGGCGTTTCTAGCGGCAGTGCTTCTAGCGGCCACTCCCGTCATTCGGCCCATCATCATCAACAACCCCTTTCACTTCAGCAGAGGCCGCCAGCTGGGGGAAACTACATAGAGACGCTAAAATCGCTGCAATTGGCATTCCCCAAGAGCGTGGACCGCCCATATAAATTTTCCGCAAACGATGGGCGAGTTGCCGAAGCGAAAGTACCTTGCTTTGAAGATTCCAAGCCCATACGATATTTAGGTTCTTTCTTGCAGACCTATCTTTTGGCCGAATATGAGGCAGGGGGGGTATCCGAACTATGGATAGTGGATCAGCACGTGGCGCACGAGAGGGTCATCTATGAGCAGTTGTTTTTGAGAAAGCACCTGCCGGCAATTCAACCCCTTCTGCCGCCCCAAGTGGTTTCTTTAGGCAGGGCAGGGTTTGCAAAGCTAAGTCCATTTTTGGACGAAATGTGCAGTGTCGGGATAGAGGCCGAGGCTTTTGGCGGCGATGCGATAACCATCAGAGCCCTGCCCGATTTTTTGGCGAAACACTCACCTGAATCCCTGATAGACGACTTATTGGCAAGTATAGAATCCGGGGCAGGGGCAGACTTGGATCATTTCAGAAAAAACCTTAATTCCCAACTGGCCTGCAGAACGGCAATCAAAAAGAATCACGCACTGGACGCAGTACAGGCACAATCGTTGCTTGAATCCCTGATAGAGTGTGAAACTCCGCTGACCTGCCCGCACGGCCGGCCGGTGATGAAAAAAATAACGCTGGCAGAGTTAGAGCGCAGCTTCGGGAGAAGGGGGTAGATAGGCGTGAACGATGTGCAGGGCGATTTTTATGGCAAGTATAGGGCAGCGGAAGACATATTGTTTCCAAATATTCATGGGCTAAATATTTTTCCAGATGACGAAGAAAAGCTTCGCATGCTAACAAGTGGTTGCGATGGCATGAGTTGGGAAAAATGGAGAGAAATAAAGCACGTAAACGTAGTTCTTATTAGGCCAAAAAACCATCCATTTTCTGAAGCATTGAGGGACATCGCCGAATGTATCTGTGATGGCTTTGGTTCATTAGGATATTCAGCGGAGCTAAATGAAAATCAATTCATGAAAGACGGCATAAATTTTATAATTGGATGGCATTTGTTGAAAGGTGGCGATCTTGATAATATCCCGCCAAATTCTATTATTTACAATTTAGAACAATTAGGTGAAAGAAATAGTTTATTGTTACAATTACTTGTTAAATTGTCAAAATTATTTGATATTTGGGACTACAACCAAAAAAACATTGATATTTTAATGGCATCTGGAATTGAAAGAATACCGCGCCTAATGAAAATTGGCACTAGCAAATCAATGAATAGAATCGCAAAATTACACACACACACACAAGATATAGACGTACTTTTTTATGGCACGATGAACGACCGCAGGGCAGATGTTTTGGCGCAGCTAAAAGATGCTGGATTGAATGTTGTTCACTTGTTTGGTGTCTATGGCGAAGAAAGGGATTCGTACATCGCCCGCGCAAAAATAGTGTTGAACATGCACTTTTATCTAACGTATATATTTGAAATCGTGCGCGTCTCCTACTTGATGACCAACGGGAAGGCAGTCGTGGCAGAATGCAACGACAACACGGAAATTGATACTGACATCCTGCCTGGGATTAAGGCGGTGGAATATAAAAACCTTGTCCCAGCCTGCCTAGAGCTGCTAAGAGATGAAAATGCGCGGGTAACTCTAGAAAAAAATGCACAAAAAATAATAAATGCAAGAAGACAGGAAGACGCGATCTTTGATGCTATGCTACCAAGCAATCCAAACGTCTCTATTATTGTCCCTACCCAAAATAGGCCTGGCTTCTTGCCGAGGGCGTTAAAATCTATTGCCAACCAAACGTATAGAGACTATGAAATCATAGTCGCCCAAGATGGCGGAGATAGCGTTGCTGATGTAATATCCAGTGCGCGATCACAGGGCCTGCCTGTTCGCTTGGTCGTGTCCGCAGAGCCAAAAGGCCCTTCCCATGCCCGCAATTTGGCCTTAAACGTATCAAGGGGGCGCTGGATAGCATATCTAGATGATGATGACTTATATTACCCAGACCATCTTCAAACATTGGTTGAAACATTAGAAAACAGCAACATGAAAATTGCATATACCAATAGCAATTATGCCATAGAAGTATTTGAAAATCAGGAATGGACTGTAAAATCCTGTAAACTAGCCATGAGTAATGATTTTAAGGACGGTGTTCTCCTGTATGATAACATTACTCCCACCCTAAACGTGATGCACGCACGCTCTTGCTGGGAGATCGCCGGAGAACTTGACGAGTCATTGATAGTCCACGAGGATTGGGAATATTGGCTCAGGCTGTCGAAGTGCTGGGATTTTTTGCATATAAACAAAATAACAGCCGAAGCTAGGTACCGCGCTGCGCGAGATGACAATAGCACTTATAATAGAGCCCAATTTTTCCCAATTACAAGAAATATTATTTATGAAAGATATTCTTTTGAAAATCCCCAGGAGGCTTTTATCTTGGAATTAGATAAATCGCCGGAATGGAAAGACTTTATGACTGCATTTCTTTTATCATTTTTGCCACATGAGCAAATTGTTTTGATAATAGTCAAAAATTCAGGTTCGTCAAATTCATTGAGCGACAATGACATTAAAGAGCATCTCAAAAACATTATTGACAGGACAGGCTTTGTCAGGTTCTCGCCTATTTGGATTATTGATAATCCGATGGATGTCATGGATGTGCAATCACAATTTGTGGCCATTTATCCACTCGTTAAGCACAGCACATTGGATTGTCACCAGGAAATACCAAAACGTCTTAATGCTGCCCTCAAAAAATTTACTAATTATTTTAATGCCAATGATAATAGAGAAGCCGTGTCAAACATTTCGCCAATCCATTGCCCAAGCAAGCATGATTCGGTGGCATGGCTCACTGCTGATGACAATTTGGTTGCTGTGTCCAGTGTCCCATCAATCCAAGAGCCTGATAGCCATGATTCTGTGGCACTGCTCATTCCGATCTATAAACCCAAAATTGCTGGCCTCGAGCTTTTTTCCTTGCAGCACTCCATCAAGGTTCTAAAGCCTGGGCGCCGCGTGTACCTAATTGGCCCCCAATCACTGGACTACAGTTTTTACATAAATTCATTTCCAAATGTCAAAATTGTAACTTTCAATGATTCTTTTTTCCAGTCAATCGGCAGCTATAGTCGATTGCTATTGAACGAGTTCTTTTATGACAGCTTTAAAAATTACGAGTTCGTTCTTATTTCACAAACTGATGCCATATTGTTGCGGGATGATCTGGATTATTGGTGTAACAGTAGGTATGATTATATTGGTGCCCCTTGGCCAAAAGCACTTAGAATTACAGTCAATACCGACAAATACAAAGGCCAAGATAGGCGCGTATCGTGTCCAGTGGGAAATGGGGGCCTTAGCCTTAGGCGAGTTGCCAAGTGCATTCGGTTGATAAAAGAATTTCCAGAAGCCTCCACTAAATTCGCAGGCAATCGAATAAATGAAGATCTATTTTTTAGCATTTTCGGCACATTGTCTGATGATTTTTCAATACCCGACAAAATCACCGCATCATGTTTTTCAATGGAAATCTCGCCAGATTATTTTTCTTTTTTGAATTCTGGCAAAGCCCCAATGGGCGGGCACGCTTGGTGGAAGTACGACATCCATTTTTGGCTGAGTCTGTTGGGTTCCGCAGCCGACTCTATCCGAGGGGAAGCCATAATGCAATACGAGATTGAGCAAGAAAAAATGAAACTGATTGACCAACAAGCAAAAATGGTTGACAATACTGACTTGCAAACAAAAGAGCCTCTCGCAAAACGCTAGTTTTGCAAGAGGCTCTGGCTTCATGGTTTCCGATTGGCTCCCCATACGCCAATTAGTATCAACGCGGTCCCGGCCGCTTGAGCCAAGCCAAAGCTCTCGCCTCGGAATGTGACCCCTGCCGCCACCGAAACAGCAGTCGAGAGATTTGAAAAAACAGATGACTGGCTTGCCTTTAGCCTGCTCAAGTTGAAATTGACCAAAAAAAACGCCACGACCGAAGACAGTCCGCCCAAATATGCTATGGGCGGCAGCACTGGCAGTGCTCTTTGAATCAGGCCAGGCGACCCTTTCAGGAGCGCGAGGCATCCAAACACTATCATGCCCGACGCCATCATGGCAAAAGTTGTCTCCATCGGCACAAAATGTTTGCTCGATTTGCGCGAAAACACGTTGTAGAGGCTGGCGGAAGCCATCGCCCCAAACAGCAAGAGCAGGCCGAAAAAGGTGTTTTCGCCTCCCGTCAGGTTAAGTGCTATGAAGGCCACGCCGCTAAGGGAGACCAGAAGGCTGATCGTTCTAGCCCATGTAGGCTTTTCGTCCAATACCATCCATGCCAAAAACGCCACCGTCACTGGGGCGGCCCCCAGCACTAAGCCCGCCGTGCTGGTGGAGCACTCTTGGATGCCAAAAGTCTCGCAGGCGAAATACAAAATTGGCTGGAATAGGCATATTAGTGCCAGGCTGCCCAAAGGTTTCCCCTTGTATGACAGCTTGATTACCCTGAATGCGGCCAACAGGACAAAAATCAATGTGGCAAATGAAAAACGCAAAAAGAGCAATTCAAACGGGTTCAATTTTTCTAGGGCGCTTTTGGAGGCCAGAAACGAAAAACCAAAAATGGTCGAGTATCCGACGCCTGCGAAGAGCGGTGCAAATTTGTTCATTCAAAATTCTCTCATTGCGACGATAAGTAGAATACACTAGAAACACGGCAATAGTAATAGGGAGCGTGGACGGATGCGACAAATCTTTGGCCGGGCGGGAGGCGCGACATGCACATTCTTGTGACAGGGGGGGCCGGCTTTATCGGAAGCCACGCGGCCGACTTGCTCGTCCGAGAGGGCCATCAAGTGACGGTCTTGGACAGCCTCGTCAAGGGGCACAAGGAGGCATTGCACCCAGACGCTGCGTTTGTCCAAGGGGATTGTGGCGACGGGGAGCTTCTAGAGAAGCTCTTTTCAGCCAAATGCTTCGACGCCGTCATGCACTTTGCCGCGTTCATCGAAGCTGGCGAGAGCATGAGGAACCCCGGGTGCTTTTTTGTGAACAACACATCAAAGACTTTGATGTTGCTCGACGCAATGGCCGCCCATTCGGTCAGGCATTTCATATTCTCCAGCACTGCGGCAACATACGGCGACCCTGAGTATTCGCCCATAGACGAGGCCCACCCCCAAAAGCCAGTCAACGTGTACGGGTACTCCAAGCTGCTAGTGGAGGGTGCGCTTAAATGGATGTCCGAAATTCATAGTATGTCGTGTGTATGCCTGAGGTATTTCAACGCCGCTGGCTGCTCTAAAAATTTGGGAGAGGACCATAGCCCCGAAACACACTTGATACCGCTGGCGTTGGACGTTGCGTTGGGGAAGGTGCCGTCTCTGAAGCTATTTGGCACAGACTATCCAACACCGGACGGGACTTGCGTCAGGGACTACGTCCATGTGGCCGACCTTGCAGACGCGCACCTGTTGGCACTAAAGAAGATATTTGGCAGCGAAGTTCCGCTAAGATTGGCGTACAACTTAGGGAATGGCCGCGGCTTCAGCGTCAGGGAAGTGATAGAGACAGCCCGCCGAGTGACGGACCATCCGATACCAGTGATAGAAGAGCCTAGGCGGCCAGGTGACCCGGCTGTACTTGTGGCCTCCAGCGAAAAGATTAAGGCTGATTTAAGCTGGGAGCCAAAGTACCCAAGCTTGGAAGGCATAATCGAAAGTGCCTGGGCATGGAGAAAATCTCATTCGGGCGGATACGGCAAATGAACTTTCAACTTTCCTCCTTGTTTTTCTGATATAGCATCAACTAAAAGGACTCTCTGCTGATACATATTCATAGGGTGGTTGGCCCTCAGTCCTCTACCTTTTTTAGGAGATAACATGAATAAAACCATGCGTCATTTTTTGTTGGGTACCCTAAGTCCCTTGGCCCTTATCATTGGCTCGCTCCCAGCGGCCGGGCAAAATGTGCTAAGGCCAGAAGACCTCAATCAGTTTTCTTGGCGGTGGATAGGCCCGACAAATTTTGTCGGCAGGATAGCCATGTTTTCAGTCCCCAAAGGGCAAAACACGACTTATTACGCGCTGGCGGCCAGCGGCGGAGTATGGAAAACCGAAAATAGCGGCGATTCCTTTGAGCAGATATTTGAAAAATATGGCAACCAGAGCATGGGGTGGATGGCCATCGCGCCTTCAGACAGCAACATCCTCTATTTAGGTACAGGCGAGCCGATGTACGCTAGGTCCAGTGCCCACGGCAATGGCGTGTGGAAGTCCCTAGACGCTGGCAAGACATGGACCAGCGTTGGTTTGGAAAAAAGCCACTACGTTACAAAAATCGGAATTGATGCCAAAAACCCTGACATTGTGTATGTTGCCACACTAGGGCATCTATACGATAACGATGCTACCAGCCAGCGCGGGCTTTATAAAACCACGGATGGCGGAAAAACGTGGATTAATATTTTTCCAATGAAAGACCGCGGCGTCAGCGATTTTGTCATGGATCCAACAAATTCCAACATAATCATTGCCGCTGCACATAAAACCTACAGGCGGACTTGGACTTATATTGATAGGCATGCTGGTAATGACCTATATAAGAGCACTGATGGCGGCACAACATGGAAAAAACTGACATCAGGACTGCCTGTCGGCAGTGAACTAGGGCGCACGGGCCTCACAATTTATGAAAAAAATCCACAGATTATAAGCGCAAGGCTCGATAAAGGCGTCAATTTGGGAATAGTCCAAACCGAGGGCGGAAACAATTTTAGGACGGGCCAAATTTATAAAAACAATATCAATTTTGACGCATTCAGCAAATATGCCATTCACCCTGAATTGAAAAAAATCGTCAACTTCGCTCTGCCAACCGTTCAAAGGGAAGCTGACTTGCTGAACGTTTTGAATGGCTACGTCACGGACAAAGATTTTTTGACCAAAAACAACATTGACATGCAAAGGTTGCAGCAGGTGGCCAAACGTATTTACCCCAAAGACGTGGCACTGATGACTTCGATAGCCGAGGTCGAAAAGTTGCGTAAAGAGCCAGAGTCAGACGCCACCAAGGGACGCTATCAAGCGGTCAATCGCCTCGCGCTGGAGGTATTGTACGCGGACGTGCTTAGGAACATGGCTCCCGTGATCAGGAATGGCGTCGTCTATCGCTCAGAAGACCAAGGCGAAACTTGGACGCGCATGACCGAGTACATGCACGCAGGTGGCAGTGCCCAGGTGAACCAGACCGAGGGCGGCTATTATGGGCGCATCATCTTTGACCCCAACAACGACAAAGTGCTTTACTGCCCCGACACCAACACGACTGTTTCAATGGACGGGGGCAAAATATTTGTCGTGACCGGATGGGACGGCCCTGAAAAAACCCACGTTGACCACCGCACCGTCTGGGTTGACCCATTGAACTCGAACCACATCCTGAGTGCCAACGATGGGGCCGCCAGCGAAACTTGGGACCGCGGAAAAACTTGGACCGAAAAATACACAATCAGGGCCCAACAGTTCTACAACATTTCAGTGGACAGCGAACAGCCGTACAACGTCATGGGCGGGACGCAGGACAATGGGTCATGGCTCGGACCCTCACAGAACAGGAACCAATATGGCATATACCCATCAGACTGGCTGTACTTGCCTTCTGGTGACGGATTCTACGTGCTCCGCGATTGGTGGAACCCAGAATATGTTTATTACGAAAGCCAGTTTGGCGCCTCCAGCCGTATGAATGTCCGCAATGGGGAAACGCAGTCCATAGTCAAGCGCACCACGCCGGAGGAAGCGGCGAAAGGCGTGCCTCCCCAGCGCTACCAGTGGGCGGCTCCCATCGTACTTTCGCCTCACAACCCGGGGATCGTCTATATATGCTCCCAATTCGTCCATAGGTCGTTGAGCCGCGGCGATGCGGGTACCTTTGTGACCATCAGCCCAGACTTGTCAAAAAACAACGCCGAGCGCATCGAGCTATCCAAAAAGACCAATTTGCAGTACGCCACTATCTATACCTTTGCTGAATCTCCCAAGAAGCCAGGGCTATTCTGGGCGGGGACCGACGACGGCAATGTGCAGCTTTCGACCAACAATGGCGTCACTTGGACCAATATCACCGACCAATTCTATGATTCGAAGGGCGCGCTCAAGAAAGACGCGAAGGGGGCAGTGATCCCATACGACCGATGGGTAAAGCGGGTGGTGCCAAGCAGATATGACGAAAACACATGTTACGTGGCGTTTAGCGGCTATAGGACCCACAGCGAAGACAAAACGTACTTGTACGTTACAAAAGACCTTGGCAAAACTTGGGAGGACATTTCTAGGGGAATGAACCTCCCCATCTATGATGTGGAAGAAGACCCAGCAAATCCTGATGTACTCTATCTCGGCACGGAGTGCGGGATTTATTTTACTTATGACAAAGGGAAAAACTGGATCCCTTTTTCCACTTCGGCTCCGGACGTTATTGTAAAAGATTTGGCTATCCAAGCCAGAGACCGTGAAATGGCAATAGGAACGTATGGGCGCGGCATCTACGTGACCGACATCTACCCGATGAGAGAGTTCAAGACAGAAACATTTGACAAAGCCGCCCACCTGTTTGAACCGGCACCGGCGATCAGATGGAACCGTTACTACAGGCGGGGTGACGCGTACGGCTCCCCAAACAGGGCGGACAACCCGCCGATCGGCGTCAACTTGTATTACTATCTGAAATCTGACGCAAGCAAGGTCAGCTTGATTATCAAGGACTTGGAAGGAAATACGATGGCGACTTTGACCGGGGACACTAAGTCCGGCCTACAGAAGATGTTCTGGGGCCTCACCCGTGACATACCCCAAAACCAGGTGGTGCCAAGCAACAGATCAGGGGGACGCTTTGGACGTAGTCAGGCACTGGACCCAGGGAACTATAAAGTCACCTTGCTGGTTGACGACAAAGAAATTGCTTCGCACAGGCTCGCAATCCAGCCTGACCCCATGTTCAAATAATTTGCCGACTGAGGCACTTGCAAAACCATATTAGCACTCATCGGAGTCATCCCCAAGCATCCGCCCGCCCATCGAAGAGGCCGTGCGAAGCGCGGCAGGGGGTGCGGGGGAAGTTGACCGAAAGCGGCGCGAGCCAGTGAGCGACGCTGGTAGGGAACTCGTCCGCTTATAGTGAACGTACTTGACCATCTGTACAGATTGGCATGCTTCGCCTACGCCTTCCTCGCGGCAAGTATGCCGACTCGTTGGACACCTGTCCACGAATTCTTCCTGTTCTGGTTTGGAAGTGCTGGGACTATAACTGGGGATTCGCTCAGCACGGTCTCGCATGCGAGCTCGCACTTCGCTACTCCCCAGACCCGGGTACTCGCTTCGCTCACTGCTCTATGTACGGGCGGATGCTTGGAGATGGCTTCGATGGTCGGGTGGATGTTTGGAAGAAGGCCCCTAGCTAGACCCTACAAGCGGGAAAAATGCCCGCCCGGCACCAGACGCTCAACCCGCCCGAACCCTTGCCCCTAGCCCCTAAATGGTTGGCATCATATTCGCCCTTATATGGGCGTTGGTGTCAATATGATGACCATTTGGGAAAAAATTCTGCCATATATAACCCGCCTCAGTCGGCGGGTTGACCTCGCCGTGCCGATTTTCGTGCTGATAGCGATGGTCGTGCTGATCCTCCCATTGCCCGCATTCGCGCTTGATGGTCTGATCGTTGCAAATATAACTATTTCATTATTGATCCTGATGTTGGGGATGTATGTCAACAAGCCCCAAGAGTTTAGCGCCTATCCATCAATTTTATTGATAATTACGCTATATAGGCTTGCCGTCAATGTGGCCACCACTAGGCGCATCCTTCTGCATGGCGGCGAGCAGGGCATCGCGGCTGCAGGCCACATGGTGAAGTCCTTCGGCCAATTCGTCGTGGGCGGCAGCTATGTAATTGGCTTGGTCGTGTTCCTCATTTTATTGGCTATCCAGTTCTTGGTGATCAACCATGGCGCGGGACGCATAGCGGAAGTGACGGCGCGTTTCACACTGGACGCTATGCCAGGCAAGCAGATGGCCATAGACGCAGACCTGAACGCGGGTTACATAGATGAGCAAGAGGCCAGAAAGCGGCGCAGGGAACTCCAAGAAGAGGTCAATTTCTATGGGGCCATGGACGGCGCGGTCAAGTTCACGCAACGAGACGCGATAGCCTCATTTTTGATACTTCTGGTCAACATAGTGGCCGGCATCGCCATCGGCGTGCTGAAATACGACCTTGAAGTTCTGCAGGCGATGGAGACATACACCCTCCTGACAGTCGGCGACGGCCTGGTCACTGCGATACCGTCACTCTTAATAAGCATCGGTGGGGCCATACTGACTACAAGGAGCAGCAGCAAGTCTGACAACATGGGTTCAGATGTCGTCAACCAGTTCTCCAAAGATGGCCGCCCGCTCTACATCGGCTCGGGTGCCCTTTTCTTTTTTGGCATCATCCCTGGGATGCCACTCCTCCCATTCTGGTTCATGGCCGCAGCCACTGGTGGCATGGCGTTCGCCATATCCAAGCTTGCCACAAAGAAAGCAAAAGAAGCCAGCCTTGCCGAGGCAAAAGAAAAACTGAAGCCCGAAGGCCCGGAAAAGGTGGAGGCCCTCCTCAAGATAGACCCATTGGGCCTAGAAGTCGGCTATGGCCTGATCCCACTCTTAGACGTGGCCCAGGGCGGCACGGTGCTGGAGCGCATCAAGATGGTGCGGCGCCAGATAGCACAGGAACTGGGCGTGGTGGTACCCCCAATAAGAATAAGGGACAACCTGCAACTGCCGCCCAATGCGTACCGCCTATTGATGCGAGGCGAAGAGGTTGGGCGCGGGGACTTGATGCCTGGCCAGTACTTGGCCATGAACCCCGGGACGGCGACGGAGCCTCTGCCAGGGGTGGCCACAAAGGAACCCGCCTTTGGCCTGCCGGCCTTCTGGGTTTCCGAGGCCAACAAGGACAGGGCCCAACTGTCCGGCTACACGGTTGTAGATGGCCCCACCGTGATGACGACGCACATTTCGGAAATGCTGAAGCAGAGGGCACCAGAACTGTTGGGCCGCCAGGAAACCCAAGGGCTGCTGGACAACTTGAAAGAATCCGCGCCCAAGTTTGTGGACGAACTGGTCCCAGGGGTGGTCCCCGTCGCAGTGCTTCAAAAAATTATGCAGAACTTGCTAAGAGAGCGCGTCTCCGTGCGCGATCTTGCAAAAATTTTGGAGGCGCTGGCCGACGCGGTTTCGGTTACCAGGGATCCCATAATACTCACCGAATTTGTAAGGCAGCACCTTGGGCGCGCCATCACCAGCCCGCACTTGTCCGAGGTAAACGAGCTTGGCGTGCTGATTTTGGACCCGTCCATAGAGCAGGTCATCCAGCAGTCCATAGAAACGTCCGACCGGGGCAGCTTTTTGGCCATGGACCCGAACAGGATTCAAGAGCTGCTTGTAAGAATCACAAATGGAATAAATGAACTATTGCCCGGTGCCCAACCGGTGATACTCACCAACCCTGTTGTAAGGCCGCACCTGCACCGCCTCTTGGAGAGGGCCATGCCCCACTTGGCTGTACTGAGCCATTCGGAAGTGCCCTTGGACGTGCGTGTCGTAAGCCTGGGGACGATCTCATGACCTGGAGTGACCCATGCGCGTAAAGACATTTGAGGCGGCTACCATGCAGGAAGCCTTAACGATGATAAAGCAGGACATGGGCGAGGACGCGTCTATCCTTTCCAACAAGACCAAGAAGCGCACCTTGGCGAATGGGGCCAAAGAGACCTATATGGAGGTTACGGCGGCTGTGGATGAGGAACCCCAGCCCGAATCCAAGATGCCAATAAAATCGGATGGGGTCTATGCCCTCCGCCCGCCGCTGGCTCCTGTGGCAAATAAGCGCCACGCGCAGGGCCAATCCCATATTCCAGCCCAGACGCCAGCCCATACTCCAATCCATGCGCCGCGCCCAGCGCCGGCCAAATCGCATCATGAACCCCAACAGCCCGCATGGACCCCGACGAAGCCGACCCCAAAGCCGGCGGCGGCCCTTCCGCCCAGCAAGCCGGAAGTGGACTTGCAGCCGATACGCCGCGAACTCCTAGAAATTAAAGGGGCGATGGAGGCACTCAAAGAGCAGGAAGCGCGCAATACCTCTATCCTCTCCGAATTAGACCAGCTAAAATCCATGCTGAGCCGCATCCAGAAGCACGGCCTCCCCGGCCTCCCGCACCAACTGCCACCTGCCCTTCTGGGTCTGTATGGTGACTTGGTGGCCAACGACGTGGATCCCATGACCGCCGTCAGGCTGTGCGAATACACCCAGCGCGCCCTGTCGGATCAAGGGGGGGAAGAAAATGTTGACCCCGACAAGGTTCGCCTGTTCATGCGCCGCGTCATATCCAACTTCATACCTGTCGCTGCGCCCATCCAGCTGGACCCGAACAAGGTGCAAGTGGCGGCACTGATAGGGCCAACGGGCGTGGGCAAGACCACCACTATCGCAAAACTGGCCGCCTTTGCAAAGATAAACCTAAAACAAAAAGTCGCGCTGCTGACGATGGACACGTACCACATGGGCGGCGCAGACCTTCTGCAGCAGCACGCGCAGGCTCTAGAGGTTCCAATCCATGTGATCATCACGGCTGAAGACTTGAAGAACGCTCTGAATTTCTACAAAGACCGTTCCTTGGTCCTGATTGACACGCCTGGACACCAACAGCACGAAACTGCCCGCCTCGACCAGCTTGGGGCCTTCCTCCAAGCACTTCCGCAAGTGGAGGCACATCTAGTACTCCCCGCGACGGCCAAACCGCGTGACTTAGCCGAGATAGCGCAGCGCTTCGAGAGGCTGCGGCCAGACCGCCTCATCTTTACAAAACTGGACGAAACGTGTACGTACGGGCCGATTCTTTCAACCTTGGTTCGAGTCAAAAGGCCAATCAGCTACCTTGGCACAGGCCAAGAAATCCCCCAAGACATAGAGCTTGCAACCAGCAAGCGTATTGCAGACTTGATACTCCCCCCAGCACAGGTGCATCAATGACAGGCCAAGCTTCCATGGAAACCGTAACGCAGCCCATCGAATTAAATGCCCAGCCCCTTTTCCATTCACGGGTAATAGCGATCACATCTGGGAAGGGCGGGGTCGGCAAAACCAACGTGGTGGGAGGCCTTGCGCTCTCACTGGCAAAGGCGGGCCGTGGCGTGGTCGTCCTAGATGCCGACTTTGGCTTGGCGAACTTGGACATCCTCTTTGGATTGTCGCCAAAATACACCCTGCAACACGTACTCAGAGGCGAGCGCGTGATCGAAGAGATAATTGTGGAGGGGCCATACGGCATGCGCCTGATACCTGCCTCCAACGGAATACAGCAACTGACTAAGCTAGACTCCGTGGACGAAATGAGACTAATCCAGGGCTTACAGCGCGTCTCGATAGGCACCGAATGGCTGCTGATAGACACCGCAGCGGGCATCCACGATTCTGTGGTCAAGCTGCTGATGGCGGCCCAGGAAGTAATACTAGTTAGCACCCCAGAACCCACGTCGTTGGTGGACGCATACGCGATGATAAAAGTGATTCACGTGCGCGACAAGAGAAAACCCATCTGGCTGCTCATCAACAACGCGCAAAACCAGGAAGAGGCGCAAGAAACTATTGAGCAGATCAGAGCCGCCGCTCTGACTTTTTTGGGCAGGGGCATCTACAGTCTCGGGATGGTCCCATCAGACAGCCACATTTTGCAGGCGGTTAGGCAGCAGCAAGGCGTTGTCGAGCTTTTTCCAGAGAGTCCCGCTTCAATCGCCTTCCAAGCAATCACCGAGACGCTGGCCGAAAAGGTGCCGATAAACGTAAATAGGGACGGCATAGACGCATTCTGGAAGGGGCTTCGCAGGGGCTGACGATGGCTGCTTCTTCTGGCAGAAAAAAACAGGCCTTAGCCCCGCAGCCTACGGAGCCACCTGTCAGTGCGCCACATTCGCCTGGCCAATCGGCGGCGGCGGCGTATCGGTCAGCCTCTTTGGACATCGGCGAGCGTGGCCCCCGTGAAATCATCCAGGATCAAGCAACGAGCAGCAATGCGGGTACCGAGCCTGAAGAAAGCCACAATGCGCGCAGGGATACCTTGGTCATGCAATATCTTCAAAATGTTAAGTTCATTGCCTACAAGATAGCCAGCCGTGTACCTCCGCACGTTGAAATAGATGACTTAATCAACTCCGGCATCATCGGCCTAATTGACGCAGCGGAGCGTTTCGAACCCGGGCGCAACATCAAGTTCTCCACTTTCGCAGACCAAAGGATCAGGGGCGAAATATTGGACAGCCTCAGAAACCTTGACTGGGTGCCGCGTTCGCTGAGGCAAAAGAAGAGGCAAATAGAATCAGCTTTTCAGGCCATCGAGCAGGAAACGTGCAGGGCTGCCACGGACGAGGAGGTCGCTAAACACCTCGGCATGTCCCTCAACGAGCTGTACAAAACTCTAGACGAGCTAAAAGGAGTTTCCCTTGGGACCTTTGCAGACAGAGAGACGACGGATGGCGAAAGCATCATAGACATAATCCCCGACCCGGACGCAGACGACCCCCATGTGCTGCTGCAAGAAAATGAAGTGCGCAGCATACTGAAAGACGCCATCGCCATGCTCCCCGAAAAAGAGAGACAGACGGTGCAGCTGTATTATTTCGATGAATTAAACATGAAAGAAATCGGAACGATCCTGAACATCACCGAAAGCAGGGTGTCGCAACTGCACACAAAGGCTATGCTAAGATTGAGGTGGAGATTGCGCAATCAACCAGTTAGCGGGAGGTAGCTGCGAGCCATGGCAAAAATCCTGAGCCAAGAAGAAGTCGACGCCCTGCTGAAATCCCACGTCAAGGGCGGGAAGCCTTCTGCTGCCGCACCGGAAAAACCTGCCCCCAAAGCAAAGAAAGCCGCCCCCCAGAAAAAGGTCAGCCTCTACAACTTCAGAAGGCCAGACCGTGTCAGTAGGGAGCAAATGAGGTCCCTGCACTTCATGCACGACCGCTTCGCCCGCAACTTCAGCTCCAGCCTTTCGGCATATTTAAGGTCAATAACCGAAGTGAACCTTCTGAGCGTCGAGCAGCTGAGCTACCAAGAATTCCTCTTGTCGGTGCCGGACCCAACGTGCTTCAACGCCATTTCGCTGCGGCCCTTGGAAGGCGCACTGGCCATGGAAGTGAACCCACAGCTCGTGTTCCCCATAATAGACAAGATGCTTGGGGGACCCGGCGAAGCCATCAGGCACATGCGGACGATGACAGACATCGAGCAGTCCATTTTTGACGGCGTGCTCAAGCTGGCACTGGAAGATTTGAGGGACGCATGGAAGGGCATACTCGACCTAGACTTCAAGGTGCAGACAAGGGAAACGTCCCCCCAGCTCATTCAGATCGTCGCACCAAACGAAGTGGTCATATTGATCGTTTTTGAGGTAAAAATGGGGCCAGTGACAGGCATGATCAACTTGGCCATTCCAAGCATCATCCTCGAGCCAGTCGCCAGCAAGTTCGACCAAGAAATGTTCACGGGCTACAAAAAGAGCGCGACCTTCGAAGAGGCCAAGCTGCTCGTCGAGAGCCTCAAGCACTGCGAAATGGCCGTTTCAGCAGAAATACGCGGCACGACGCTGCTGCTGCAGGACTTGCTCCACCTCCAAGTAGGCGATCTGATACCTCTCGCGAAAAAACATGATTCCATGCTGGACTTGACCGTTGACGGAATTCCCAGAATGAAGGGCTATGTGGCGCTGAACGTCCATCAAAAGCGAGTGTTCCAGATCACTTCCACCAAGCAGGAGTACTGAAATGGACCAAGCGACAACAGACCTTTCGGCCAGGTTGGGCGAATGCTTCGCAGAGAGTACAACGTCAGTTTTTTCGATGCTGACCGGGCGGGAATTCACCGTTTCCTCAGGCGAGGGCCAGATATTTGAATATAGCGACTTGGCGTCCAGACTGCCGCCCGATTCCATCTTTGTGAAGACTTCCTACACAAAGGGCGCCACCGGCGGAATTTTCTTCAGCATGCCCCTAAAAGAAAGCACTATCCTGGTTGACCTAATGCTGGGCGGCGACGGGACTCCCTCCGACAGCCTCGCCGGCGATAGCAAGGACGCTCTGTCCGAGACCTTCAACCAAGTGATGGGCAGTGCCAACCAAACTCTTTCCGACCAAGCGGGAGAGACGTTGAGCATTTCAGCCCTAGAAATCCTAGAGCTGGGCACCATAGACACCGCCGCCCTCGAAAAGGGCCTTGGGCCTGGCCCATTTTTGACCATACCCTTGGCCACCTCCCAAGAGGCACTACAAACCAATATCAACCTCATAGTGTCTTCGCTGCTGTACGAACAACTAAAGCGCAAGCTAGGCTTCGAGGCCCCTGAGGCGACCCCGCTGGCACCCGCCCCGGTCGCCCAGCTAGCCAGCGGCTCATCCCAGCCCATGCAGCAAATGACCCAAACAGCTGTGTACGAGTCCAACGTGGACACTAGGAACCTTGACCTGCTGCTGGACATCGAATTGCCGGTGGTCGTCAGGATGGGACACACGGAAATGCCCTTGGGTGAACTACTCAAGCTCACGCCTGGTTCCATCCTTGAACTCAACCGCCCTGCTGACGCACCAGTTGACCTGCTGGTCAACGGCAAGCAGATAGCCAAAGGCGAGGTCGTGGTCGTCGACGGCAATTTCGCTTTCCGCATAACAGAAATCGAGACTCCAGCGATGAGACTGCAAAGCCTGAGCTAGCAGACTATCGGCAGCCCATTAGGACGCTCTGGCACGATGCAAAGCCTAGACACAAATTGAAAAGAAATATACAATGAAATTCCCAAGGACGCGTAGCTCAGCCTGGTTAGAGCGCTACCTTGACACGGTAGAGGTCGTTGGTTCGACTCCAATCGCGTCCACCACGTTTTTCAAGAAACAATCCAGCGTTTACAAGACTTTCAAGGGGCAATTCCTTGGAAGTGCTTGGCAATACTGTTTTTTTTGGACAGGTTTTTTGGCGATTTTTTGGAATTTTACAAACTTTTTACAAACTCCGCAGATAACCGGGCGCCTATTCCTGTGAACGTCCGTAACGCAAAACCACGCGCTGCCATTGGCATGCCAGCCCATCCTCTCCATCTATTTCTATTCAAAAAAAAATACACATTTACACACGCGCAAAAATTTCTTAGAGCCATAAGGCTATTTCTTGTGTAAACCATTTTGCACAAGGCTTTTTGCAAATTGCACTTTTACACAAGGTGCCTGGGCGGTGCCGCGATGCCTGAACGCTGTGCTGGCGGGGCTTTAGACAGTGGCGAGTTGCCTGACCCTAGACTTTTTGTACGCCCTGATTTCATCGAGGCTCATGCCGTTCTTCCGCATTTCCATGAGGTGCCTGATTTCCCTAGATGATTCTTCTTCTGTGGGGTAGTCATACATGCTCACGCTACATGCCAACTCTTCGTCTGTTGCTTCGTAGTCGTCCGGATCGGAGCAGTCGATGTCCTCGTCCCGCAAGTCGGCGAGCGAGTTCAGACGCGCCACCTCGTCGGGCGTGAGCGGCATGCCGTCACCTAATTTGCATCTTGTTGTTGTCATGCTCCCTCTGCGTAGTGGCTAATCTTTATTTTGTGCGCCGGGTTGCTGCCACATTCTTTTGACCGCTGACAGGATGTTCTCCGCTGTTTCGATTGCTCTGTTCATGTCTTCTTCTGTCGTTTCTATCTCGCTTGGATACCGCCCCACTGTGGCGAGTGGCGATAGGTGGTTCGCTTGTTTGAGGAACGCGCTCTTGATCCCTGGGCAGTGCGCTTCGCATGAGTCCAGTATCTGTACAAGATCGTGTATTTTGGGTATTTCGTCTTCGTTGTACGCCAGTATCGCTTTGAGTGCTTTCTCTGCCGCCTGTTGACAATGGAAGCAAATGATTTCTATGTGCGGCCGGTGATGCGCTTTAAGGATGTGGGCTGCATCCAAGTCGGCTTCTGCAAATTCCATCCATTCGTTGGCGTGTGCAATTTTATCCATTCAGCAACACCCCTTTGTTGACGATGGTGTATTGGAGCGTCGCTTTCAGCTTTGCCCTGTCCTCGAAATCCTCGCTCCTGAAAGCGAGCACGTCCACTGGCAGTTTTGTGGCGCCCAAGATCGCCTCTCGTATTGAGATGATCGTTTTCATTTGCCTTTCCTGGAATTCCGGCACGACCACGCAAATGTCTATGTCGCTGTCCTTCCGCTGCGTTCCGGCGGCAAACGATCCAAAGAGATACACTTTCGCGTCTGGCAGGAACGACGTGATCCTAGCAACCATTGCGTCTAGGTCTTTTTTTATCGGAATGTCCATTTGCA
>Ga0268262_10002011_pt1 | contig 24019 bp, 53 predicted proteins | sample TergutNc150P3_FD_190354 | JGI IMG/M metagenome (GOLD analysis project Ga0268262, IMG submission 190354) | Nasutitermes corniger P3 segment gut microbial community from laboratory colony in Florida, USA - Nc150 P3 (SPAdes) (version 2) | ecosystem: Host-associated > Arthropoda: Insects >...
TCGAACATGTTTTTTGAGTATTGAACCGTTACACGAAGAAATATCATTAAATGAACTGCGAATAATGCCTGTCAAATTAGTGATAGTAGGGGCAGAGACTGGAAACCACAAAGGCAAAGTAATCCCCAAGCGTGAATGGATCGAGAACATCGTCAACGAGTGCCGCCGTAGCAATGTCCCGGTCTTTATGAAAGACAGCCTTGCCCCGATATGGGGCGAGCCGCTGATACAGGAATACCCGTGGGGTGGTAACTGAGATGGAATTTAAGAAGTTTGTTTTTGGCGAAACTCTTGAACAGGCATTAGACGCTTTACCGGAAGATATGCAGCTCCGGTTTTACCGCATGATAAAAAATTATGGCTTGCATGGCATTGAACCAGAATTAACAGGGATGGAACTGGCAGTATGGGTACAGATGAAGGCTATGATTGACATTACAATACCCAAAAAACACAATGCTTCCCCGGTAGGTAAAGTTGGAGCGCCTTATGGAAACAAAAATGCACAAAAAACAAATGAAAACAATTCAGAAAACAATCAAAACAATTCAGATGAATTGAATTCAAAAAACAATTCAGAAAACAATAAACAATTATTGCCTAATGGTAATGATAATAGCAATGGTAATGAAAATAGTGATGGTGATGGTAATTCACAAAAAAAGCAACCACCACTTTCTATGAAAATAAAAATAAAAACTCAAATCAAAGAAAACGGGTTTTTTCTTGATGATGATCCGGCTATTGAGCGTTTGATTTCGGAAACAGATCCGTCGTGGTTTGACGACCGGTACGGCTTTATTGCTTTTATCTCGGAGACGCTCAGAGACAAATACTCCGAGAAGCAAAAAAGCGAAGTGGACTTACACAACTTATTCCGCAAACTCTTATTTAATTCCCCTAATCTTCGGGAAGCGTATCCGCCGTGGAAAGCAAAACAAGAAAAGCAGGGGCAAGAGGCGGCAAGGGCTGCGGAATTGGAAGCGGCGAGAAGAAATCACCCGGTAAAGTGTGAATGCTGCGGAGGAAGCGAGTTAAGCCACTCTTACGATGATATGTATTACTGTACTTGCGGAGCAGTTTGCTCTTTTGATACCGAGAAAATTAAATGGGTATGGAGGAAGTGAAAATGAAAAAGAAAACGATTAACGCGGTCATCACCAAGAAGTTCGACGAGTGGCTGGAGACTATCGGTGATGAAGAAGTCAAGAAGCTGGTTAAGAAAAACACGGTGATCACCGGCGGCTGTATTGCCTCGATGATCAACAACGAGAAAGTGAGCGACTACGACGTGTACTTTACCGACCAGAAAACGGTGGTAGCCGTCGCCAGGTATTACATTAAGCAGTTCCGCGAAATGAAGCCGGACGCGCCTAAAATAAAGCTGTATACCAGCGACGATTTTAAGAAGTCCGATTCCGAGCTGAGCCTTTATTATGCAAAACAAAAGGCTATTAGAGACGCGGCGGCGGAAGGTGAAAAAGTTGAAGTCGATGCCGACCTGATGGACTTCTACGAAATGAGTTCGCTCAGCAAAGAAGACGGCCGCGTGTTTATTTACATCGGCTCGGTAGGCGTAGCTGCCGAAAGTAAAATCGACCTAAACGATTGCGAGAACCCGTTGGATGAGGAAGGCGTCGTTGACGAAGAAGATAAGACCAAGCCTAAATACCGGCCGGTGTTTTTTTCCTCAAACGCCATAACGCTCTCAGATAAAATCCAGATCGTTACGCGGTTTTACGGAGACGCGCAGCAGATACATTCCAATTTCGATTATGTCCATGCGACGAATTACTGGACCAGCGGCGAAGGAAAGGTTGTTTTCAGCATGGAAGCATATGAAGCCTGCCATAACAAAGAGCTGATTTACGTCGGCAGTAAATACCCTGTATGCTCTTTGTTCCGCATGAGGAAATTCATTTCGCGCGGCTTTACCATAAACGCCGGAGAAATCCTGAAAATCGCCATGAACATTAACGAGTTTGATCTGACGAATGTGAGGGTACTGAGAGACCAGCTCATCGGCGTTGACTCTGCGTATTTTATGCGTCTCATTGACGCCATTAAGAACAAGGAAAAAATTGAGCGTTTCTATATCGCAGAGCTTATAAACCGGATGTTCAATTAGGGGGTTATATGAAAGACGGCGGATCGGTGTTCCCTACCCAAAAGGTATCACACTACCAGCAGAACAATGAAGGTGGCATGGAACCTGTATATGAAACTACAGGCGGATTATTAATACGTGATTATATAGCGACGCAGAATATGCCAGAAATGTTAAGGCTGACATTTCAGTCATATAGCGAGGCTTATAATCCTGACGATCTACTTATTAAAAATAACTGGATTGAATCAGCCGCAAGATTATCCTACAGAGCCGCAGATGCCATGCTTGCCGAGAGGGAGAAAGAATGAAAACAGTGTTTTCGGAGAAATTAAAAGCCGCCCGCGTTATTAGGGATATAACCCAAGCCGAGCTTAATAAAATCATCGGCATTGATACAGCGCAAATTGCTAATTTTGAACTCGGCAACAGAAAGCCCTCCCTGGATAATCTGAAAAAATTGTGTGTCGGCTTAAACGTGTCCGCTGATTATCTTCTCGGTATTTCAGAGTTTCCATATATTACTCAGCAAACTGTTGTGAATGATTTTCTCGGTATGCTGTCCAATCGTGATTTTGACTTAATAATGAACTTGCTACGGTTCATGAACAAGGAGGAGGAGTAAATGGTAACAGCGGATTATCAGCCTATTAACGGGCTTATTTTAATCGCTGATGGGTATGACAGCATAGTGATTGATCTGGATGAGGCTGAACCTCTTATCGACAGACTCAGGCAGATTTTAGAAGAACACCCGGAGGAATAATGGGTAAGCAAACCTTAAAGGAATTGTTAAAGCCCTGCCCGTTTTGTGGTTCAAAAAAATTAATGATGGATACAGGTCTTAGCGGAGCAGACGACAGTAAATTATTTTGGATTGTTTGCAATGAATGTTATTCCTCCGGCCCTGCGTATGATAAAAAGTCAGCAGCAATAGCCCGCTGGAATAAGAGGGTGGATAATTCGAATACGAGAAAGTGTGAAAACTGTTGGGTTTCACCGGATGATTGCAATCCTTTAGATTGTGAAATGGAAAAAGAGCAGAATGAAAACACTTCAAATAGCTGACCTGTTTTGCGGTGCCGGAGGCTCCACTACCGGGATACGCCAGGCTGTTGCGCGGATGGGCAAGAAGGCGAACATTTTAGCGATTAACCATTGGGAAGTGGCGATACAGACGCACTCAGCTAACAATGCCGGGGTCTCGCATCTCTGCGAGTCCGTTGACCATATCGATCCCACCGCAGTAGTCCCCGGACAAGAGTTGGATCTGCTATGGGCATCGCCTGCGTGTACGCATCATAGCGTGGCCAGGGGCGGACGGCCTCGGTGTGAGCAGCAACGGGCGCCAGCGTGGATAATTCCATTCTGGTTGGAAAATCTCAAGGTTAAGCGGCTGATTGTGGAGAATGTTCCAGAGTTCCAGTCCTGGGGTCCGCTTGATGATGACGGTAAGCTGGTGAAAGAAGCGAAGGGGGAAACATTCAAAGCCTTTATAGCTGCGATACGGAGCCTGGGGTATACCGTTGACTGGCGGGTGCTTAACGCTGCCAACTACGGCGATCCGACCATACGGCGCAGGCTTTTCATTCAGGCGATAAAGGGCATAGGTAGACAGATACAATGGCCGGATATTACCCATGCAGAGCGACCGTTCCACGTTAAGGGATTGCCGACATGGATACCGGCCCGGGAGATTATCGACCCCGACCTTCACGGAGAGTCTATTTTCAGTAGGAAGCGACCGCTTGCCCCGGCGACGCTGCGGCGGATAGAACATGGAATAAAGAAGTTTTGGCAGCCTTACGCTGAGCCGTTTCTCATTGTCTTGAGAGGCACTGGCAAGTCGCGTTCCCTGGATAAACCGTTACCAGCAGAGACAACATCAGGGGCGCACTTTGCGCTTATAGAGCCGTTCATACTTCCCAATGAAGGATTTTACCGAGGCAATAAACCGAGGTCGATAAACGATCCTCTGCCAACGATTACAGCCTCGCGGGGCGGCGGTGCCATTATTGAGCCGTTTATTACGCGGTTTCACGGCGGCGAAGATTCAGCAAATCGTAATCATTCCGTACATGAGCCGCTGCCTGTTATTGACACGTCTAACCGTTATGGGATAGTAGAGCCGTTTATCACCGCGATTGGCCAATCGTCCGCAAAAGACCGCAGCCGGTCATTGGACGCTCCGCTTTCGACAGTAGTTACAAAACAGGAACACGTTTTAATCGAACCATTCCTGATAAATTATTACGGCAACGGTGACGCATACTCTATCGACATTCCTCTTGGGACGGCGACCACAAAAGACAGGTTTGCCCTCATTGAATCTGGCGGAGAGTTTGTCCTTGACATCAGGTTCCGTATGCTACAGCCGCATGAGCTGTCAGCAGCGCAGGGCTTTCCGAGGGACTATAAGTTTTGCGGAACAAAAACAGATATTACGAAGCAGATTGGAAACGCCGTCCCTGTGAACGTCTCCAGGGAATTAGCGTACTGCTGTTTGATGACGGAGGTAGCATGAACAGTAAAATATTCCAGCCCGAACTGCGGCCAATAAGAATAAAAACTAATATCAACAAAATTACGCAATACGTCGCAAAATGTGTAACCGGCCTCGGCTATAACGTGTACGTCTCATACTCGAATAAAAGCCGGTCCAGGTATTTAGAGATTGTTTTATCGAAGGAAGAAAAGGTCATTGTCCGTATCTCAGACCATGTAGCAGACAAGAAAAAACGCTGGCGGTTCAAGTTTGACATCCACACCACGGAGCGGCGGCGCAGGTCGGTGGATTACATTGAGTTTCTCGATGCCTTTATGCAGATAGTGGATTACATCGAGTTTCTCGATGCCTTTATGCAGATAGTTGAAAATAAGCGTGAAACAATGGAGGTTGGTTTGTGAAAAAATCGGGAGCTATTACCCGTGTTTTGTTTCTATTTTCAAGCCTGAAAATTTACCATGTAACAAAAAGGAGGAATTATGAGCTTGAGTTTTTATGTCCAGAAGGTTGAGCCAACAGGCGTGGGTTTTACCTACAGAGAGTTCAGCAGGTTTCGGCATCGTATTGCACGTAGCATTGGGTTAAAAGGTGTCTATCCAGGGCCGGGAACGGATATGTACTTTTCTTTGAAATACTTAGAGATACCAAGCGAACATCCGGCGTTTCTGCTGATAGCGCACAGTGACTGCGACGGCAGCATGGGGCCTGACGATTGCGGACAAGCCGGGGCTTATCTGAAAACTTTAATACCGGAATGGGAGAAGGAGATTTCTGAATATGAGGGCGACCTTGATCCGGATTTGAAGAGCGATATGGAAGATTTGAAGAGCGACATTGAGGAAGGGAAAAAGCTGGCGGATCTTATGTTGCAGTGCCATGAGAATAACGAGACATTGCTGTTTTTGTAGGAGGTTGGTAATGGCTGATGGAAAGTTCAAGCCTGATTGTGTTTGTAATTATTGCATTAAACAGAAACGGGGAATTTGCGGGCTTATGAGCAGTAGGGTAAAGAGATGTAAAAGATTTACTTACGTAGAAGGAAGGCCGTCAGGTTTCAGCGTTACCCTAAGAGGCGCTAAAAGATTAGACAGCCTTATGAATAAAGGAGTGCGGAAGCAGAAAGGAGATAAAGATGAGTGAAGAAGAAAAGTCATATTTTGATGAGATATACCGTAAATTTTCTTTCCTAAGTGGCAGCGACAGCGAAAAGTGGAAGGAAAAAATCGAGGAATTATATTGCTTCCTGCGCGGTGAAAAAATTGAATGCGTGGTGCATCAATTCAGGCCGAAATTATCGCGCAGTAACGCTGAATTCATAATCTGGTTCTTGCAAGAAGTTACCGGAATTGTCCCGCAACAGTTTGAATTTTGTTGCGAGTGCGAAGGCGAAGTGTACGACAGCCATAGGGAAGGTCATTATTCTGAAATTAAAGGTAAATATTATTGCGATTATCATGCATACGATTGCGGCAATGTTTTTCATTGTAATGACTGCGGAGATGAAGTGTCGAAAGAACAGTATTCAGAGCGGTTTGGCGAATACCTTTGCGACAGATGCAGAGAAAAAAGAGTGTTTCTGGAAGACATAACAAAAGAGAAAATAAAAAGTTTCAGCCTTGAACTTTATACATACCTGCGGGATCACCCTGGAAAAAAAGGGCGAAAAAGCGTACCGGAAAGCATACGGGAAAAACTTGATTTTCTTGATAGAAAATGCCCTTTATGTAAAGTTTTTCTGCCCGAAGATTTTGATCGGTATGATGACGAGACAAAAGAGCGTTGTGATTGTAACGGCTGCCCTTTAGGTAATTATAGTAATTGCCTTTCGCGTAAAATATGTGGGAATGGAACTACTGAAAAGACACGCCGTGATTACATACGAAAAATTATTGAGTTAATCGAGGGATGGGATACAAACGAGAAATGCAATGAAAACACGAAGGAGGCGAATCATGGGAACGGTTAATTGTCGGCTTGAATGTGATAATGGATCGTTGCCGCCGATGGGCGGTAATGAATGGGAGAAATGCCCTGAGTTGCGGTGTCCGTATAACAGGTACGGGATAGCAGGGAAAAAAGTGTTGTCAGTCATCATGCCTTGGCCGTGGCTCATTATGAAGTTTGGAAAAGACGTTGAAAACCGTACCTGGCGGACTGATTATCGGGGTACTATCCTCATTCATGCGTCGAAAAAACCGGATCTTAATTGCATGGATAAATTGGGAAATATTATCGGAAAAATAACGGAAGAAGCCAAAGAAAAATGGCTTGAAATAAACCGTACTTGGTGCGGTTGCATAGTTGGTTCTGTCGAACTGGTTGACTGCGTTCAAAATCACAATAGCCCTTGGGCGGAGCCTGGTATGTGGCATTGGGTACTCAAGAACCCGGTATTGCTCAAAGAGCCGATACCGGCGCGTGGCAGCCTGGGGCTTTGGGAATTTAAGGAACAGGGAGAAAGAAAATGGAAGATGTAGATGTAGACGTAACAAGGCTAAGTTATTGGTTTCCAAAACTTAAATCGGCAGGGCTTCCAGTACCCAAAACGCTGATAGTTACATCCGAACAAGGAGAATGGCAAGATACCTACCGGTTACTTGACAGGGAAGAACCGGGCAAAAAAGGAAAGGCGCTCATAGCGCGGGTGAGAGCCGCCGCCGATGAGATAGGCTATCCTTGTTTTCTCAGAACGGATCACACGTCAGGCAAGCATAGCTGGGATAAAGCGTGTTATCTGGAAAGCCCTGATAATTTAATGAGCCACATGCAAACAATTATTAATTTTTGGGAATGTGTGAATATGTTCGGCTCGCCGTGTGACGTATGGGTAGTACGTGAATTCCTTCCTACAATGCCTGTAGGCGTATGCCGCGATTTTGATAATATGCCGATCTGCAAAGAGTTCCGGTTTTTTGTAGACGGCCAGGTAGTTAAATGTTATCACCCTTACTGGCCGCTTGACGCATTGGAACAGGGGAACCCGCAGTATTACGGCGGTTTCGATTATGAAGAGTTTTGCCAAACGTCGGACATTGAAAAAATCACTGAATTAGCATCCGCTGCCGGGGCAGCCGTTGGCGGGGAATGGTCAGTCGATATTCTTGAAACAAGCCGTGGTTGGTTTATTACCGATATGGCGGAAGCGTACAAGTCTTTTCACTGGGAAGGGTGCCCAATGATAAAAAATGAGGTGTGTTAATTATGACAATGCTGCAGAGAGGGCGTGAGGCGTTCAATAAGCGTCATCGTTATCGGTCGGTTTTATCTTCGGATAACATCGACCTGAAACACTGTGGAAACTGCGCCAACCTGAATCGCTTTACAGGTGATTGCTCTCTCATGGCTGGATACGGCGTTCAGCCGGAAGAAAGAAAAGCGGATCGCCGTCGAGGGTTATGCGATTTGTGGCAGAGGGGGAGTAATGATTGATTTGCCAATAGGCAAGGCGCTGGTAGCGGTTGAAATTGATAGAAATATTGTTGGTTGGAACAGATGTAATCACCTGTGCGAAATTAAAACCGGTAATTGGGGAAGCTGTGTAAGTGTTGGCTGCGGTCCGGACGATCGTAAAGACGGAAAGGACGTAGTGTTCAAGCTGGTCGATTGCAAGGTTGAGCAATGATTGAACGCGAAGGCTGGCATTTTACGCTGATATGCGACCATTGCGAACACGAGGTAGAGAGCTTTGATGAGTTTGAAGAAGCCGTAAGGTTTAAAAAGAAAAACGGCTGGAAGTCGGTTAAAGGCAAGTCTGGATGGTTCGAGTTTTGCCCGATCTGTTCCACGCCGGAAATAATGGACGAATACAGGAGGAAATGATGAAAAGGGAAAGATGGGAAGAATTAAACGGATTCGGGTTATCTCAGCATTGTTACAGGTGCAGGTTTTATAAACACCAAGATGATGAGCCGGTCCCGGCAGATGATGAAAAAGACAAGGATAAGTCTTTTTGCCGGGTAATGCGTGACGAAGGCGTCGAAAATTACTACTTTGATAATTCACATGATGAAACGATTATGTATTGCTCAAGGTTTATGTCGGATGGGAACTAAAGGAGGCGAAGGATGGTTGTTGGATTTTACTTAACTGATGCATTTCAAGCACCGTTAGCTGTAAAATGGTAAAAAAACGGTAACAAAAAGTAATAAAAGGTTTACCAGCCCCTAAAAATGCCATGCCAACCTCAGCAAAAAAAGTGAAAAAATAAAAAATAATTTTGAAAAAAAATAAAACTTTTTTCATAAAACACTTGACATATACTATCATATATGATAGTATTATAGTATAAGATAAATAAAAAATTATCTTACAAATCAAATTGAAGGAGAGAGAAAATGAAAAGACTAGTAAGCAAAAAAGCAGAAAGAATGTTATGTGCTTTGATATTTGAAACAAAAGAAAATATAAAATTTATTGGAAATGACGATTGGGGTTGGGAGAATACTCCTGTTGACGAGTGCGAAAACGAGTCCCTTCTCAAAGATATGTTACGGTCGGTTGAGAATAAGATCGGGCATATAGAAATAGATAAAAAACTGAATATCATATCCGCTGAAAAGGCGGAGATTAATTCTAAGGCGTTTGAAATTGTGCGCAAACATCTTAACCGCAGATTATTAACTTATAAGGAGTAAGAAATGAAGTATTTCAATAGCAAAACCCTTGACGAACTGAAAACCGAATATCGCCGCCTTGCAAAAGAAAACCACCCCGACCTCGGCGGCGACACCGAGACCATGAAGGAAATTAACGCCGAGTTTGACCTCGCTTTCCGCATCATGGAGAAAAAAGCCCCGGTAAAAACTTCCAATGTTGAAACTGAAACCGCATGGGAGTTCAGGCGCAAATTCTACACCGATAACGGCTGGGAAGGTTCAAGATACAATCCCAACCTTTGCCTCAGCGACATTGCGCCTATAATCCGCAGTTATCTCAAAGACGTTTACCCTACATGGCGGTTCAGCGTTGTGCAACAACATTACTCCGGCGGTTGCAGTCTCTTGATAACCCTTACGGAAGCGCCGGAGAACATTTTTTTGGAAGACAGAATAAAAGCGTTCCCAAGGCGCGAATACAGCAATGAAGACTCGGCGATGCTTTGCCGGCAGCTTAATGCAAGCAAAGATATTCAAAGTTGGGAATGGTATTACTACTGGATGTCCGATAAAGCCAGGGCGGTTTTGAAAGACATTGAAGCCCTTGTTAATTCGTTCCGCTATGACGACAGCGACGCAAGGTTCGATTATTTCAGCACCAATTTTTATCCGCATCTTTGTATTGGCAAGTGGAATAAGCCGCTAAAAATTGTGCCGCGAATGGAACGTATACAAACAAGCAAAGAGACGGAAGACGCAAGGAGAATACCAGCATGACAAGAGAAAATTTAATAGCGCAAGAAGAAAAAGAAAATGAAATCTACAAGCCGTGTTTTTATTGCAAAAAAACACTGACATGCGTTATTGAATGTGTAGCAAAATTTGGATTTAACAATATCATAACCGCAAAATTTAACGACTGTATTACACGAAAATATACAGATGAACATTGGAAAAATGAATTTATTGCAAATGCTAATAAATACAATATTCCAATAAGGGGAATATCAGCATGAACGCATACACCGAATTGAAACAAAAGCACGAAAAAGAATTCAACGAGTTCCCGATTTTCTTCGCTTTCAGTGATGAACAGTTTGAAGAAGGCATGGCGAAGTTCGGACTAACAAAGTTTGATATTAACCAGATTTATGAGTTCGGCGATACCGGAGGCTTCTATCTCCGTACCGACAGTGAACGGCTTCACGAAATGCTTACACGGCATGAAAAAGAAATGCAGGACGCGGTAGACGCTGATGTAACGGGCGAAGGGTTTATTTTCGATATGTTCAATTACGAGTTATCTAACCATGAGTATTGTTATACTCACGACACATCTGACACGTTAGACGCGCTTGACCTGACACCTGAGGATATTGAAAAAGACCAGAGGTTACAGCACGGACTGAAACTTGCCATTAAAGGGCAGCGCGAAAAAGAGGAGGCGTAAATGAAACTGGAAATCAGCGAGGAGTATGCCATGGATCTTGCGTGTTTCTGTAAGCGAGTGACATACGATGATGCGATTAAGCGGTCGCACGGAGAGACGTTGAAAGAGCAAGTAGGCATGGCAAACCGTATTTTAGGGGCGTTAACGGAAATAGAACGGTCACTTAACGGGGCTGGTTATTATCCAAGGTAAGGAGGGCGGAATGTACGAATATGATTATGACGCTGAGGCGGAAATTGACAGGTTAAAGCGGAAAGTTGAAAACGAAGAAAGACGGACTGAAGAATGCCAACGTGAAATAGCGCGGCTCCGTGACGTGATAAGAAAACTGTACGATCAAGAAGACAAACTTCAAGCGATAAGCCATGAAACATTGTTTGACTCATGGGCTGATTTTGACTTTGAAGCAGTCCCCCCGGAAGCAGTAGCTAAGATCATCAAAAGCCATGACCTAGAAACTGTGGATACCATATCATTCATGTCGTATTGCGCCGGGTTTGCTAAAGCAGCCGAGCAGTTTAAGGAGGACGCAAAGTGAAGGAAAAAATAAGTATCCGCACCCCGGTAGACGCAGTTGCATTATTGAAAAAATGGGCGAATCATCGTCAAGAGAATTTTTTGGCAATTACCCTTACTTGCAAACACGAGGTAATCCGCGTACACCATATCACAAAAGGTATACTAAATAAGACTATCGTTCACCCGCGAGAGTGTTTCTTTCCTGTTATAAGAGACAATGCGTCAGCCGTGATGTTTGCTCATAATCACCCAAGCGGTTATAAATGGCCGTCTCAAGACGATGATGATATTTGCAAAAGGCTTGAAATGGCGAGCGAGATTTTAGGTTTTCACATGATCGATAACATAATAATCACAAATGACGGTTCCTATTATTCATATGCGGAGGAGGGGAAAATGGAGAATAAGTACACGGATGAGGAAATTTCCGACTTCGTAGATATGATCGCCGCTGAAAATATGAAAGGAGGGCAATAGCATGGACGAACGGGTAAAGGCAGACGATAAAGCTGAAAAGACAGAGATTTTAGACGTGGTGTGTAGTTTCAGCGTATCCGGTCGCCTTCTTGGCGACGTGATGGAAGAAGCATGGGAAATAGCGCATAAGATTGGTACGAAGCGGCTCAGTTTTACTTTCAATTCTCATAAAATCACAATCGAAAAGGAGGAGTAGATGAACGGTAAATTAGCTGGCTTCTATGCCGACGGCTTATCAATGCTAAAGGCTGGGATGAGCGGTTTCGAGGAACCTTCACAAGATGACAGGTTTGTTTTTTATTGGACAGACAGCGTGACAGGAAAGGGCGCTAAGGTTTATGTGGGAAGCGAAGCCGAGCGCGACGAAATTTTACAGCATTACTTTGAAGCCTCAATGGGGCCGGTCGAGGGAACGCGGTATAATTCAGATCCTGTCAGTTGGCCTGGTGTTATTTCAAGCAGGAGGGCCGGATAGTATGGGGTGGTATTGTCATACAGACTGGAAGTCGAAACAGGACGTGATTGACCATTACGCAGACATGGCGCGAAACGACGGTTACGCCGTGCAGACGGAAGGTAATTGGATTTACGCAGAGGAAAACGGAAAGCCGGCGGATCTGGTTTACCTGATAACAGAAAAACTTGACGGTGAATGGGGTTATAAAGCAGTCTCGGTTTCAAGCGGCCCGCTGAGATACAATGCCCCGCTGTGGATGGTGCAGAAGGTGCATCCGGTTTTTGTGGATGACAAATACTACCAGGGCTGGCTTGCAAAGTACCCGAAACGGAAGAGTGTTTTGCAGGGGCAGAGCAATTCCCTTACGCCTTCATTATTTAGGGAAGGCGCGGCATGAAAAACAAACTGATTGCGTCGGCGGCGAGCGTCGAGGAGCTGTTGAAAATGATTGCGAAGTATTTTTGCGGAGAACCCTGGGAATACGCCATTTATGAAGTGATTGCAAACAGGGCTTACGAGGCGACCGTGATTAAACAGGCAACCGGGGAGAAGTTGTCCGGTTATGTCGTAAAGAGGAAAAAAGACCGTTACCATTTTGAGCTGGTGACGGCATGAAAGTTATTAATGTGTTAAAAGCGGCACAGAAAACTTTTGAAAATTACGGCGATGAAGAATACGCAATTTCAAAAGCGAACAATTTCATGAGAAGGTGTGGGGTAAAACTAGAAGACGGTCTGGATCAAGATATACCGAGAAGCACCATAGAACAAGTCGTTTATGCAATGCTTGACGCTGATTCAGAACAGGTGTTCTGGACAAATCTTTCATAGGAGGTTGTTATGCCAAACAATGTAGAGACGAAGATGTGGCTGCTGTCCTGTAACGACAGTTCGCTGACCGACAAAGAGGTTGAGAGTTTTTTCTCTCAATTTATCACCATTGACCATGAACAACGGATCGGCGAAGATCCGCAGCGGTTTGATTTTAATACTATCATTCCGCAGCCGGACAATATTTGGCACGGTCATGTTGGCGGAATTGCCGAGGACAATCTTAAGCGCATTGAAGAATACGGCGGCCTTGACGCGGTAAAACAGGCGTATAAAAACGGCAAGCGTTTTCCGGTTGACAAAAGCCCGTGCTTAAACAAAGAGCAGATCAAGAAGTTTGGTCTTGTTAACTGGTTTGATTGGAACCGCGAGCATTGGGAAACCAAGTGGAACGCCTATTACTGCCAATACGATTGGGGCGCGCGTTACGGCGGAGCCGGTTATGCCCAGGTATCGTTTTGTACTGCGTGGAATGTCCCCGAAGAGATTATCCGCAGGATCAGAAATAAAGCCATTGAGCATGGCTATGAAATCTACTGCGAATTCTCAGGTGAGATTGACGAGCCGGGCATATACAGGGACGGTTCGTTCATGTACTTCTACGGAAAATGGAACGAGGAAACCGAAGAGCTTGAGCGCGTGGGCGATCCCATTGACGTTCACTGTTAAGAGGAGGCAGCTATGCGGAAAGAATACAGGGTGCATGGATGCGTTGATCATGTGGACCATATTGAAGGGCTTGTTGAAGATGAACGGGCCAAGTTTTGGGGGTGTTACGAAGTGCAAGAAGATGGCACCGAGGAATGGATTGCTTACTTCCTTGAGCGGGATGACGCTGAGATGTTTGCCCTGGAAAAGGGAAAGGAAGAAGTGAAGTGAAAGCGCAAGAAGTGCGGCGGCTGATGGCAGCGGAGGATTACAAAGCGGCTCTCCGGGGCGCGAAGGATTTCCGCCTCGGCGTAACGAAAGAGCAGCGGTCGGTGATGGCGAGAGCATACGAATGTTGCGTCAGACCAGAGTTCTACCGCCAAATTGGAAAAAACATTGAAGAATGTATCCAAGCCGGGGTTTCGGTATTACAGGAGGTTATGGGATGAAATACGAAGTGCAAACAAAGTTTGTATTCATCGGGACATTTACCGTTGAAGCTGAAAGCAAAGAGCAGGCGAAAGAGTTTGTTCAAAATCAATGCGGCTTGGTTATTGGGGGAAAAATTCATACAACCCTTAGTGATGAAGATTGTGATTGGGATTTTGACATTCACCCTGACACAATAAACGGAAGGGTAAGGAGAAAAAGATGAAATACTACTGTAAAAACTGCGGGAGCGTACTAACAGAAGGCGAAGACACAAGGCGGAGCGAAGATTATGTAGTCTATTGCCCGATGTGCGAAGATGAAGATTACGAAGAAGTAATAATGGAACCTATTCACGACTATGAAACCCCGGCGCAGTATGAGAAGCGTACAGGGGAGCAGTATCCTGATAATAGGGCGGTGTGGTGGAGAGCATTAGGCTATGTTGGAAAATGGAACATCGGCTTATACGAAGAATTTAAGCATACGGAACACGACAGGGAAAGCAAAACAGGTGTACTTATTCTTGTTATCGCCGACCCGCCAATACCGCCGCCTGCTGACTGGAAGCCGGAGGTAACAGAATGAAATGCGAAATTGACAAAGATTTTTATTGTTCCGCTGATTCGTTTACTGATAGTGAAGATGAATTTGAGCGCTGTATTCTTTTCGGAGGACGAGAATTAACTGAATGTACAAAAGAAAATTGCAGACACTATCACCGCAAGTACCCCACCCCCGAACAGTACAAAGAGGAGTACAGCGAAGATGTGCCAGATAAGATGCCGGTACTAATAAAAGCGTTTACCGGGAAAGAGTGGACTGGCTGGTCACAAACTATTTATAAGTACGCAAAAATGAATTTGGAATATCTTGTTAAAGATCATAAGATAATCATCATTTGTTGTTGCACCCCCTTTCCTGAGCCTGATGATACATGGAGGCCGGAATGAACAATCAACCGTTACCAGATAAATGCCTGTGCGGCACATTGCCCATTGTCGAGGAAAAAGCTGGCGGTTGCCTGGGCAAGCTCTACAAATATCGCTGCCCTAACTGCGCGGAGAAAGAGCTTCCATGGCTTAGGGAATGGGATGATTGCGGTGCGTTGCAGCAGTGGAACAGGATCGCCCCCAAGAAGTCATATCGCAAGCGGACGCTTGAGTATAACGAAAACGGCGTATGTATTACCGAACCATCGGAGATACTGGAATGGAGGGCAAAAAAGGGGATTGACCATATCACTATCGAAATCTACGAGGACAACGGCAGATTTTATTACTGTTACGATTGGTGGTTGAAAGACAGAGGTCAAAGCTGCGGATTATGCCTATGCGACACAGGGTTCCCGACCATGGAACTGCTCAAGGCAAACGCCAAGAAAAGACTGGGAAAAATGTTAGAAAAGAAAGAAGGAGTGGCAAAAATACTCAATGCGCTCATTCCGGAGATTGTTCAGAAGGAATTATTTTAGGAGGCTAATATGAACAAATTTGAATTAGCGCCGTTGACGGCATGGAAAAAAGATCATCACGGAATAGGGGAGATAGACTATACCCTCCTGCTTGCCCATGTTTTCGGAAAGCCGATTAAAGCGGAACAGGCTTTTATGTACCTGTTCCGCCGGTACGGGCTTCCTAACGCCCTCCATGATGACTATAAAAACCTTTGCGCTTATTCTTTTTACACGGATGATGAAGACATACTGGTATTATGGCGTATAACCCAGGGCGATTATCATTTTCACCTGTGCGCCTTCGCTAAATACGCTGATTGGTATAACTACCGTGAAAAGCCGGACGATGAGTGGCATAAAAAAATTCAGGATATGGCAGAAAAAGACGGACTTGTTTATTTTGGCGGTTATAAACCGTATACTTATACTCTTTGGAAAAAAGGCGATGGAGACAAGCTGGTATTCGTCGGGAATGATATTCAAGACGCTGCCATAGGTAAGTTGTGGGGCGATTGTTCTAAATTAAACTTGGCAGATGATGAGGCTGTTTGGGACAAGGTATTTGATCGCATGAGTGAAAACGATGAAGAAATTTGTGAAAAATACCGCTCTGTCTTGCCGCGCCCGGTTCTTGAATGGATAAATGACAAGCCGTTTTGTTTTCCGGCTGGTGACGGAAGACAAGTCGAAGCGGGAAAAGAGCAGCATGAGTGGATTATGTCATTACCTGAAAATCATTTTTTACGGAGGGTGTATTTTGCGGCAATGAGGCTTTTTGAAGACTGGAAAAAACCGACGTATATCAGGGATCAGTATTTTAACCTTGACTGCGAGGATTACGAAGGGGAAGACGAAGGCGTATCCTATACTGATTTCTCTGAACAGATTGGAGGAAGAAACAGCGAGGTAGAACAATGACGAAGCAAGAAGCAAAAAAGTATCAAACAAGAGATGCGGACTGTTGGAATAGAGAGTGTTTTGTGCCGTATTCAGGAAACGGGATAAAGATATGCCGCCTATATGAATTAGGGCAATGTCCGCCTGAAGATGAACGAAAGATTAAAAAGAATGTAAAACAATGACAAACGCGCTGAAACAAAGACTAATGACAGGTGCAAACTTCTTACCGCCGTGTACCGATTATACGGAGCTGCTGGATTTGGCAGCCTCGTCTCTCCACATAACAAAAGACCAGGCGCGTCACGCTTACGGCAATTATTCGTATGCCCAGTGGAAAACGCTGTTACTGGATAAAAAGGCAGGGGGAGAAAAATGACCTACATGTCAAGGGCAGGAGCGCGGACATGGTGGGGGATAGAGCTTCCCAAAAACGTTATTTATATGTTCAACAAGGGTGTAGGCGGTAATGCGCTTAATGGTGGTATTGGTAGTAAGTGGGAAGAATATACTAAAGCCGAGCATAATGCAAAAAAGAAGAAAAAACAGGAAAGCGACATTAAGAATAAGCGTTATCACACTTTTAGAGTGCCATGTTTTATACACGTCTTTAAGTTAGATACAGATTTTTTTTACGGTGGTTATTTCTATATCGTTATTTGGTCTATGTACGGTATGTGGTATCTGAACTGGAAGACAAGGTGGGAACATGAAGGTTTTTTCCCAAGAATAAAAAAGCATTTAAGTTTTGGACTGTTACCTTTTGACGATGATGACGCATGGTTTGAGGAGTTTTGTAAAATGTACCCGATGAAACCAAAGGGTATACAGAGGCCGCGAGGCAAATATCTTACGTATTGTGTTATTGACACTTACCATAATCTCATCGACATAGAATTGAAGGGGGAAAAAGATGCAGTGCATAATACTTTGCCACGAAAGACAGGAAGACGGGTACTGCCATAAGTACAATGAGGAGTGCGGTGGCGAACGGTCTCGATGGCACGGTTGCCTGCCGTGCTATGCCTGCTCCGATTATAATGTCTGCTCTGAAAGAGAAAAAACAGAAGAGGAGAGAAAATGGCAGACAATGAATTAAAGCCTTGTCCGTTTTGCGGAGGTGAAGCTGAATTAAGAAGTTTTGGTGTAAACACATTGAAAGAATACTGGGTAAGCTGTTATGAACATACATGCAAAATAAACCCGCAAACAGGGTGTTATAAGACAGATGAGGAAGCAGTCGCCGCATGGAATAGGAGGGCGCAATGAAACGCTGTACCGGATTGAAAGACATACACGGCAATTTAATTTATGAGGGCGATACCGTGTTATTTACTTTTTTCTATTATGGTGAATACGAAATTGAGGACAGGAAAAGAGGCAAGATTTTATACAGGAGGGGCAAGCCGTATTTTTATGACGGGCATGAATACTTTTTAAGCGATTTATATTTTGATAGTGAAAGCGATATTGAAGTAATCCAACCAGAGGAGGCAACGCAATGAACAAACACAGGATTAGCGCGTTATTAACCCTGTTATGCCTGCGGAAGACCTGGCCTGACGACAAGTGGTATCATCCGCTATACAGGCGGTTCGGGTTTGTCAGGCGGCTGGTGTGGAAACTGGCGGGACGTGGAGCGTTAGACGTAAAAAATTACCATGCAAAGCTCAGCGAAAAAAGTAAAAAAAATAAAAAATAATTTTGAAAAAAAATGAAAATATTTTCAAAAAATACTTGACAAATAATAGCTAAAGTGATAGTATTTATATTATAAGATATTTAATATCTTAATATTATGGAGGTTAATATGGCACAGGCGGTGAATTTGCAGGTAATGTTGCAAGCCCCGAACGGGGAAAAGGTACGGATGGTATACGAACCTAAAGAAAAATACGTATACAATCTTTAACGGTTGGATTGCTAAAATACGGAGGTTAAGATGATAAAGAAAGAATTAAGCGAAATAGGGGCGTTTATCCGCAAACTAAGGTTTGATCATGATGAAAGCGGGGGAGACATGGCGGCGAAGCTCGGCGTTACCAGATCTCATATCAGCCTGTTAGAAGGGAAACAGCCTATTACGAAAAAACTTGCATTAAAGATTATTAAGGAATATAATCTTGACGATGCTTCCCGAAAAACATTTATTGACATAATAACCAGAGATGTTGTTAGGCGTTTTTGGGGGGCAAAAGAATGATACAGGGAGAGTTGTTTGGGCCGCCGCAGGAACCGAAGCCGAAATACAATGTGCCTACGCAAGAAGAGATTGCGGAAATGGATCACGAGGAGTTGTATGAGAAATACCGGAGGTTCTACGATTACAAACACCGCGAGTATGAGAAAGAACTGGAGGCTATGGGAAAGATGCGGCAGGCAAACCGCCCTATCCCCGGCGACGTTCTCGCCCTAGCAGGTAACGCGCTCAGGAGGCAGCGGTATATAACCGCGAGGGCCGAGGCGAACCCTCACCAGTATTGTCTTAGGAAGGAATGGATTGGAGACGTGCCGTTTGCCAAAGTTGCCCAAATAATACGGGACTACGGCTATGTGGAATGGTTTTGGAAGAAGCCGTATATGATGTTGAACGTGGACAGCTTCAAATACTGGACTATGGGATGGCCGTTGGATGTAACGGTTCTTATAAACAGGACTTTGATAACACCTTGTACGAGGGATGATTTATTATCGCTGTAATTTTGGGAGGAATTATGGGACATAGAATCTCGATCCGGGACATCATGATTGATGATCTCGATGATCTTTTTAAGGGGGAGAAGGCCGAGTGTTTGTACTCGGATCCCCCCTGGGGTCTTGGCAATCTCAAGTATTGGCGGACTATGAATGAACAGAAAGGGCATAATGTTGACTGGATCAATTTTCTGAAAAGAATTAAGTTCTTGTACGAGCGCCATGTTCAGGGGCCGCTGTTTATTGAGACGGGTGTGCGGTTCGAGGACGACCTTGCCGGCGTGTTTGGAAAACCCGATGCGAAGTACGGCATACTGTACGGCCCGGGAAACAAGAAGCTCCCGAATATCCTGCTGTGTTGGGGAGCAGTCCCCGGCAAAAGTCCGGGCGGCATGACCGGGTTTGACGTGCCGTATACGGCGCTTTCTTCATTGCCTATGATACCGAAGAGCGTGTTTGATTGCTGCGTCGGCCTGGGCACTACCGCGAAGGTATGTAAAAAGATTAGCGCAGTTTGTTATGCCAATGAGCTTAACCCCAAACGCGCCGAGAGAACAAAGAAGATATTGAATTTCGAGCTGGTATAATCAGCGGACAGGGAGGGAAAAATGGAACTCAGGATAACCTGCGAAGGCTCCGGCGTAATCGACTACAAGCTAATTAAGAAACTGCAGGGCGGCCTAAAAACGCGGACGATGGAAGACATTGAGGGAATGATACGGTCGCTGATATTGCACGGTTTTTCATTCCCTATGTTCATTTATAAATATAAAGACGTTTATTACACCATTGACGGCCATGGCCGGCTGCTTGCGCTTTTTTTGATGGAAGAGAACGGGTATTTCATTGACGAAGAAGGCAGGCTGGTATGCGGCGGCGAGCCGTGGATTATACCGCCTATTCCCTACGTCTTTATCGAGGCAAAAGATTTAGCGGAAGCGAAGGTAAAGCTCTTAAAGCTCAATTCAGAGTACGGGGTTATTACTCCGGCAGGGTTTGCCGATTTTACCAAAGACATTGCCCCTTGCGAATATGAGGGCGTTCCGTTACGGATAACCGAAGTAGACCCGATGGGCGATGCCGACCCTGCGCTGAGCGTTATAGGAGAGATAACAATCCCAGACGACATTATCCCCGCAGTTACGCCGGATGAACTGTCCATCGGTATACCCCTTGCTGAAACCGGCTTTACGCCCGCATTGGAACCGAAGATCGCCGGGTCTGCCGTTACCGGCAAACAGATAAAGAAAGCCGCCGAGAAGGAGCATGACAAGAAGGGGCTTGATGTTGAGACGATGCAGATTGTCTGCAAACATTGCGGGAAGGAATTAACCGTGAGGAAGAGCGATGTTGATTATCTTATTAACAGCAAAATAAAGGAGCTGAGCTATGGAAAACCAAATTAAGATCGCCTGTACCGGCGCCGGTGTTGAAGATTACCGGGAGCTTGTTGATTTGCACGGGAACCTGAAAGAGCGTACCGCGAAAGACATGGCAAACGTGATAGCGTTTCTTAAAAAGCACGGGTGGAGCTACCCTTTTTTTGTCTGGAATGACAGCGGGACAAAATATGTGTTTGACTGGCAGGGCAGCATACCGGCCCTTGCCGAGCTTGAAGAGCAGGGGTGGGAAATTCCCCCGCTGCCGGCGGTATATATATTTGCCGACGATATACAGGAAGCGAAGATCAAGCTGCTCAAACTCAACGCCCGGTACGGCTCATTAACTAAAGCCGGATACGACCTTTTTACCAGCGGCATGGACAGCGTTGACCTTGACGGCGTTATAATACGGTTCGACGTGCCGAAAAAAATTGAAGTCGATACAACCGATTATACTGAAAACCTTGACGCCATAACCAAATACGGAGATGTGGAGATAACTATTCCCTGCCCGGAATGCATACATGATTCATCGTATTCGATCAAAGAATTATTGGAGCTTATGGGGGAATAGTTGCAGTATTACCTTGAGAAAAACGTCCTTGAAGCGGCGCTGGATCGTATACGGTGGCTGTATGACGAGTTTGAAGAAGTCGTTATATCTTCATCGGGCGGGAAGGACAGCACCGTTTGTTTTAACCTCGCGTTACAGGTAGCCAGGGAGAAAAACCGGCTGCCGGTGAACCTTCTCTTTATCGACCAGGAAGCGGAATGGCAGGCGACTATCGACTATCAGAAAAGCCTCATGTACCGCGATGACGTAAAGCCGTACTGGATGCAGATACCCATGAAAATGTTTAACTCCGCTAATTTCCATGAAGGATTCAGGGAATTATGGAAGCCCGGAGAAAAATGGATACGCGAGAAAGACCCCATATCAATTAAAGAGAATACTTATGGTACTGAACGATTTGTAGACTTATTCGGTAAAATATTGCTAAAGGAATTTAAAGGCAAAAGCGCTTGTAATGTCGGCGGAGTACGGTGTGAAGAATCTCCTAATCGAAGGTCTGCTCTTACCCAATCCGCAGTCTATAAAGGCGAGACATGGGGAAAAATAATATCCGGCAAAGAACAGAAATATACGTTTTATCCAATCTACGATTGGACTTACCGCGATGTTTGGGCGTATATCGCCAAAAACAACATCCCATACAATAAAATCTATGATATTCAGTATTCCTGTGGGCTTTCTACGGTGAAAATGAGAGTAAGCAACCTCCACCATGAAACCGCCATAAACTCATTGAAAAACGCAGGAGAATATGAACCTGAAACTTGGAATAAATTACAGGAAGCTGTTGCCGGTTCCAATTCCATAAAGCAACTGCCGGAAACAATACATTGCCCTGATGAACTGCCTTTTATGTTTAATGACTGGAAAGAATACCGGGATTATCTTTTAGAGAAGCTGGTAGAACCGCAGTTTCAAGAGAAATTTGCCAGAAGATTTAAGCGTATGGATGCCAGGTATGAACAATATGAACATATCAATACCGTATACAAGGCGCATATAACAGCAATTTTAACCAATGATATATACTTTACCAAGCTACATAACTTTGAAGGAACCGAAGAAATGAGAAAATACTGGAGAGCGAGAAGGAAAGAGGTATGGTAGAGATATACGATGATTTAGCGCCTGTTTATGATAAGAGATACTCTTCCGAAGACTGCCTGAAAGAAAATCAGGCGGTTAAATCCATGATAGCCTATGAAGGCGGCACGGTATTGGATATAGGCTGCGGAACCGGGCTTCTGCTTGAGTTATTTAACATAGACGAAGAAGAATATACCGGCATTGATCCTTCGGGCAAAATGCTGGAGATGGCGCATTCCAAATTTCCGGGATATATTTTTATGGTATCCGATTTTGAGACATTTCCTAAAAGAGGCATGAAGTATGACCACATAATATGCCTTTTTGGCGCCGCGTCATATATTAAACCGTACCGGATTAATAAGATATTCAGCCACTTGAAACCGGGCGGCAAGTATTTCCTCATGTTCTACAAGCAAGGGTATACCCCTGATTACCTGAACGGCAACGAATCTATTATATACCGGGGCAATGAAAACCATATAGGCGGGGAAACAATTGAGTACCATAACTTCATCATAAAGACAGGGAGAAATCATGCTTGATACCATTAAATCCCTTATAGCCCAGGAGCTTGAGGGAAAAGGCGTTGGCCAAGCCGTCGAAATAATTAACGATCTCAGGGCGTTTATCCATGAATACAGCCCCATGAAAAATGAGCCGTGCGATTTTATCCGCTGGGTAAAAATTGAAAAAGTATCGCCAAACGATTATAACCCCAATGCTACCGCCGGCAAAGAGATGAACCTCCTCTACATATCCATAAAAGAAGACGGCGTAACCATGCCGGTAGTCACCATTCAAGACGAGGAAAGGTTCACTATTATCGACGGCTTCCACCGTTATTTTACCTGTAAGACGCAGGAAGATTTACGAGACCGGATGAGAGGCTACCTCCCCATTACCGTACTCAACAAGACCCTTGAGGAGCGCATAGCCGCTACCGTGAGGCATAACCGGGCGAGGGGATCGCACTCTGTCCAGGGGATGTCAAACCTCGTTTTCAAGATGCTTGAGGAGGGGGTTAGCGACAAGGAGATATGCCGGAAGCTGGGTTTGGACGCTACCGAGCTGGTGAAATTGAAGCACATTACCGGCTATTCCAAGCTGTATGAGAACGTGGAATACGGTAAATCCTGGACTACGGATTACCAAATCCATGAGAAGAAAAAATACCTTGAAAGCCTGAAAACAGGCGAGAAAACAGAAAATTAAAGACGGGGAGCAAAAATGGGGTCTGTTCCGGGTAAGCCGCGGAGTGTGTTTTCCAGCGATAACCAGCCCAAGAGGAGGGGCCGCCCGAAGAACATCTTTGGCCCGCTGGCGAAGGCGAACGACCTGTCCAATGACGACGTGAAGAAGATATTCAAGAACCTCCTGACAAGCCGCCCGGAGGATCTGAATAAAGTAATTGAGAAGTTTCCCACTGTCCTGACCATAGCCACGGCTAATATCCTGGCGCAGGAAATGAAGGGCGAACTGACCGGGAAATGGGAGACTACGGGTCGTAAAGTGCCTGAACTGGACGGGGAAGGAAAGCCGAGAACCGGCAAGGATGGCAAGGTTGTCATGGTAGACGAACTGCGCCCTGAGCGCAAGCGGTCTTACGAAATGGTTAAATACATGATAGACCGCTGTTTTGGAAAACCAATCCAGACTGACGTGATAATAGGCGCGGGAATATCAGAGGAATCGGAATTGAGAATAATCAAAATATTCTCTGAAACATTTGAGGAATCAGCGCAGATTGAGCCGCCAATATTAGCCAGCCAGATAGAATATATCGAGACGGAAACAGATGGATAATGAATGGCGTAATTTGCTAGGATCTGAAAAAGGCGTCCAGCTTATTGCCAATAAGCCCCATTTATTCGGGCATATTATCGGCAAAGAAAAGTTGCAGCCAATTCAC
>Ga0268262_10002012_pt1 | contig 24018 bp, 21 predicted proteins | sample TergutNc150P3_FD_190354 | JGI IMG/M metagenome (GOLD analysis project Ga0268262, IMG submission 190354) | Nasutitermes corniger P3 segment gut microbial community from laboratory colony in Florida, USA - Nc150 P3 (SPAdes) (version 2) | ecosystem: Host-associated > Arthropoda: Insects >...
CCGTTAAATGTTTCCAAAACCCAGTTGTTAAGGTTCTCGGCTCTGTACTGACCATGGACTGATAAAACCGTTATACATGCCCAGATAATCAGGCAGATAAATTTCAAGCTTCTTTGTTTCATCATTAAGCTCCTTTAATAATCTACTTAAATTATATTGGTTTGAACAATCTTTGTCAAACCATTAACCATTTGTTTTTTACATTTTACCTTGTTTTTTTTATTAAAGCAATAACGTCCTTGTCAAATTTTTTCTTATTTAACACCAGAAATTCCGACTTAATTAGCCCGTTTTTCTCCCCGGCTCCGACCATCCCGACGGCCTGCCGTACCTGCGCCCAGGGTGAATCGTTTATAACCATTACCACGTCGGACGGCAGTAAAAAAGGATCAATCCATGTAATGGTAATAACCGGGACCTCTGTTTTTTTGTCCAGATACTCAAAACCCAAACCGGCAAGGATAACACAGGTAAGGTCAGATGTCTCAGAATATTGCGAATAATAGTTAAAAAATTGAGTTTCCGGAAGAATTCCGCCGTTATATAACCCTTTTAAAAAGGAATCTTTCATTTGAGTTGAATTTTTATCGATAAAAACCGCTATTTTACCATTTTTTTCTATTTCAGAGGCTGAATCATCTTTTTTTTGTTTCTCTTTAGGTTTAAGAGCGCTAACGACAAGCCCTAAATTGTAAAAATCATCGTTAATATCTGTTCTATAGATAAAATATTCAGATTTATTCGTTCCAAGCGCCTTTTCGGCAGGGTTTTCACTCTCCAAATACCTTCCCTCCAGCACAACAACGGGAATATCCGGGTTTTGTTCCCTGTAAAGTTGGGCCGAACGGATAAATCTAAGGGGAAAAAGCACGCAATACGGTCTGTCAGAAATTTCCTTAACGGCAAATGGGACTATATCATCGCTCGCCTCATTGGCGACCGCGACGGTTTTTACGGACCGGAACAGGAATAATGATGAAAATAAAGCTTCGTTTTTAAGTCTTTTCATTCCATATAACTCGATAAAGGACTGTTCCGTGACGATTAATACCGGAGAACGGGTGTTATAGATAAAAAACGCGGTAAACGCCGCCAAAGCAAGGCTTGCGACAATTATCAATATTATGTATTTCCGTCTCATGCTCATATAATACCACAATTGTTAAAATATTAGGATACTTGCTTGCCATATAAGGAAAAAGGCTGTATACTGACCAATTAAGGAGCGAAAATAATGGTTAGTTATAAAGAATTGGGTCTTGTAAATACAAAAGACCTTTTTAAAAAAGCGGTTTCCGGCGGATATGCCCTTCCGGCGTATAATTTTAACAATATGGAGCAAATGCAGGCTATTATCCAAGCGTGCGTTGAAACCAAATCGCCTGTAATTTTACAGGTATCGGCTGGGGCGCGTAAGTACGCAAATCAGAATATCCTGAAAAATATGGCGCATGGGGCCGTGGAATATGCCCATGAACTGGGATACGATATTCCGATAGTGCTTCATCTTGACCACGGCAGCAGCTTTGAAATCTGCAAGGAATGTATCGAGACCGGCTTTTCATCGGTAATGATTGACGGTTCTAAATTACCATACGATGAAAACGTGGCGCTTACAAAGAAAGTTTGCGAATATGCGCATTCCCAAAAAGATTATGTTACCGTAGAAGGAGAGTTGGGAGAACTGGCGGGAGTTGAAGACGACCAAGCTTCCGAACACAGCCATTACACCAAGCCTTCCGAAGTTATTGATTTTGTAGGCAAAACGAAAGTTGACTCGCTTGCGATCTCAATCGGCACGAGCCACGGACGCATGAAATTCAAACCGGAACAATGCACAAGGAACGCGGACGGCATCCTTATCCCGCCCCCGTTGCGCTTTGATATCCTTGAAGAAATTCAAAAACAGATACCGGAATTCCCAATCGTTCTGCACGGTTCTTCATCGGTACCCGTTGAATATGTGCATATAATAGAAAAATACGGCGGTAAATTGACTGACTCCGTAGGCATCCCCGAAGAACAGCTCCGCAAAGCCGCGACAAGCGCGGTCTGTAAAATCAACATCGACTCGGACGGACGGCTCGCGATGACGGCTATGATCCGCAAGGTTTTTATTGAAAAGCCTGATGAGTTCGATCCCCGCAATTATCTGGGGCCGGCGCGTGACGAACTTAAAAAACTTTATATGCATAAGAACCAAAACGTACTTGGCTCTGCGGGAAAGGCGTGAAACAAAATACATCGATGATACCAATGCTGCTGACTAAAAATTATAGTTTAGCGGCAAAGATATCCAGCGGTTTATTCAGAGTCGGTAAAGCAAGATATTTTCTAAATCATAATTATAAGTACGATCATTTTAAGAATTTGGCTCTCGTTTACTTTAAGTTAACGGGAGCCTGCAACCTTCGCTGTAAAATGTGCGGACAATACGGCGACAAAGGAATAATGAACGATTGCGCGGCCGAAGAAAATAAAAAAATCCTTCCGCTTGAAACATGGAAGAAATTTATTGATGAAGTCGCGCCAAGAAAACCTGTTTCTTATATTTGGGGCGGAGAGCCGTTTCTCTACCGCGACCTTTTTCCGTTGACAAAATATATGATTGAAAAGGGAATGTATGTAAGCGTCAATACAAACGGCACTTTAATGGAACGGCACGCCGAACAAATCGTCAGCGACGGATGGAGCACCATTTTTGTTTCTCTGGACGCTTTCCGCGATATAAACGACGAATTGCGCGGTAAAGGCACTTACGACAAGGTAGTAGCGGGATTAAAAGCCATTAACAACGAAAAGAAAAAGCAAAAGAAAAAATATCCCCTGTTAAGCATTGTAACGGTCGTTACAAATAAAAATTACATGGATCTAGCGAACCTTTCCGAAGCGAGCAGGGAATACGACATAGACGTACACATTTACAATTTAGGCACTTACACGAATGACAATGTTGTAGCCGCCCAGAAACGCTTTATGAAGGAAAAATTGGACACGGATATCGACTGTCTTGAAGCGTATAATACGGGTTACAATCTTGGAATAGACGGACAGAAACTGCATAAGATTCTACACGATATCCAGGAAAAAAATTTCGGCCACCCGGTACTTACGGTTCCTACTTTAAATCCTGAAAAAACCCACACATACTACGCCGAACTTGAAACGCCCGTGCGAAATCATTGCGTCGTCCCCTGGTGCCAATTAAACGTAAACTACAACGGGGACGTGCATTTCTGCGCCGACTATCCCGACTACATTTTAGGCAATATAAAAAATCAGTCGATTAAAGAGATATACAACGGCGATCGCGCGAATTTATTCAGAAAAACACTAAATGAATGCGACGGCGGAATGTTCCCCGGATGTTTACGCTGTTATCAAAACATGCTCTTCGGCAAAAAAATTAAAGGCTTTTGATAACAAATAAAAAATAATAAATAACAAAGATAAGAAAGCGGACTTAGCAAGCTAAGCGTACGGCTCCATGCGATGCTTGCTAACCAATATCTTTCTTTTTTCTTTTTTCTTTTTTATTTGTTATTTAAGTCTCTGGACACTAATCACTAACCACTATACACTAGTATAACTATGGAACAGATTAAGTGGGTCTGGAATTACATGAAGGGAAAGAGAGCCGTCTTTATGGGCGGGCTTTTTCTTACGGTTGTTACGTCGGCGATACGCGTTATTAACCCCATGTTGGGCAAACAGATAATCGACGAAGTTATCGTAAAACACAATACAAGCCCGTTAATAAAACTTCTTGTAATTATGATGATAGTCCAACTGTCTCGCCTTTTACTTAACTATCTTCAGATAATACTGATGGAGATAGCGAGTACGGACGTAATGACGCGTCTTAGGCGCGACATGTACCAGACTGTTCAATGGCAGGATTATAAATTTTTAAACCGCTTCCCTACCGGAAACCTTATGACAAGGATGACGCAGGATTTGGACCGCCTGCGGCATACCGTCGCGTGGGTTTCCTATCAATTCATCGGGGCTATCGCGCTATTTGCCGCGACATTTATTTTTTATTTGTTTTTAAATTGGAGGCTCGCCCTTTGTCTTGTGGGAATTACCCCTTTTATTCTATATATCAGCGGCAGGTTCGTAAAAAAAATCAGGCCGCGTTTTCAATTACTGAGGGAAAAACTTACGGACCTTGGAACAGCCGTAACCGAAAACATCGACGGCAACCGAGTGGTAAAAGCGTTCGCGCGCGAAGAATACGAGAAAGAAAAAGTTGAAAAACAAAACGCCGAATTCCGCGATATAAGCTGCGAGAACGCCCTTATAACCGCGAAGTACCAGCCGCTTCTTGAAACCGCGAGCCAACTTCTCATGGTAATAATGCTTGTAGCCGGCGGTTTCTTTTTAATTAAGGAATGGATGACCGCCGGTGAATACATGGCTTTCTCCTCCCTTACATGGGCGCTGTCCATGCCGATGCAGATGCTTGGCCCGCTTCTCGCCGATCTTGAACGCTACACTTCCGCGGGACAGATGATCCGCGAAGTGGTAGAAACGCCAAAGGGAATAAGCGATATGTCGGGCGCTATGCGGCTAACGCGAAGGCCCAAAGGAAAGATTGAATTTAGGGACATAAAACTTACCATTAACGGAAATACGATTCTTGAAGATATTAATTTTACCGCGGAAGCCGGTTCCACCGTCGGCATACTCGGAAGCACGGGATCGGGCAAGACTTCGCTGATAAACCTCCTTGTTCGTTTTTATGAGCCCGATTACGGCGCGGTTCTTTTGGACGGCGAGGATGTAAGACGATACACGTTATCGTCTCTGAGACGGAAAATAGGGCTTGCGATGCAGGAGGTGTTTCTATTTTCCGATTCCGTAAAGGGAAATATCTCCTACGGCAGGCCGGAATTGGACGATGAGAGCGTTAAAAAACGCGCGGTACAGGCTGACGCGGAGCATTTTATCAATGAAATGGCGGACGGTTATAACACATTGGTGGGAGAACGCGGGGTCGGGATCTCGGGCGGACAGAGACAGAGGATCGCCCTAGCGAGGGCGCTCGCAATAGAGCCCGCGGTTCTTGTGTTAGACGACACTACTTCGTCCGTGGACAGCGAGACGGAACAGTATATTCAGGAACAGCTTGAAAAACTGGAGTTTCCCTGCACAAAGATAATCATCGCCCAGCGAATTTCGTCGTTTAGAAAGGCGGATTTAATTCTTGTCATGGACAAGGGGCGGATCATCGAAAGAGGGACCCACGAAGAACTTATTTCCAAGAAAGGGTTTTATCATTATATTTGGTCGCTTCAATACAACGCGGGTATTTCCGCTTTGGAGGGAATCCCCCAATGAGCTTCTTCAGTAAAAAACGCGAACAAAAAACCGCCAAAGAACAGAACCGCTACGACATGGACGAATACCTTGACGAAAAGGTAAGTTTATTTAACGTAAAGCGCGTTCTTGGCTATCTAATAAAAGCAAAGGGCCACTTAAGGCTTTCGCTAATTTTCAGTATCCTAGCCTCGATTTCCGGCCTAGTGGGACCGCTATTTATAAAAACCGCGCTGGACGAAGCCGTCCCAAATAAGGACATGCGCCAGCTTCTTTTAATGGGCGTATATCTTACGGCGTCGATTATAGTAAGCGTCGCGTTAAGCGCCGTACGGAACATACTAGTCGCGAAAGCGGGAGCGGGAATAATCCACGACATAAGACAAGATTTATTTTCCCATCTTCAAAAATTATCTTTTAGTTTTTTTGATTCCCGTCCGCACGGAAAAATATTTGTGCGGGTCGTTCCCTATATAAACAGCGTATCTGACGCGCTTTCCAACGGAATTATCAACTTCGTAATAGAAGTACTGAACATCTTCTTTATCATATTTTTCATGTACAAAGTAGACCCCCATCTCGCTACGGTCACGGTCATCGGTCTTCCCCTGCTCGCCCTTTTTATCTGGACGATCAAACCGGCCCAACGCAGAGCGTGGCAAGCGGTATCAAACAAAGGTTCAAATATAAACGCCTATATTCAGGAATCCATAGACGGGGTAATGGTAACCCAGGCTTTTGACAGACAGGAAAAAAATCTCGACATAATGAACGAACTTGCCGACGAACGCAACGACGTATGGATGAAGGCGATTTATATTTCCAATACCGTATGGTTTTCCACCGAATCAATAAGCCAGTTAGTCTGGTCATTCGTGTATATCATGGGCGTTTTCTGGATGAACCCGACGGCAAGTTTCGGGATGTTACTCGTTATGGGAAACTACGCGTGGCGTTTCTGGCAGCCTATTATCAACCTTGCCAACATTTACAACACGTTCATAACCGCGATGGCGTACCTTGATAGAATTTTCGACACGATAGCGGAACCCGTAATAATTAAGGACATTCCTAACGCCGTGGAGTTTCCGTTTGTGCGCGGACATGTCGAGTTTAAAAACGTAAGTTTCAGCTATGACGGAGTCCGCAAGGTACTGAACAACGTCAGTTTTAACGGACATCCCGGACAGAGCATCGCCATCGTGGGACCTACGGGAGCCGGAAAAACCACCATCGTAAATTTGCTGGCGCGTTTTTACAATATCGAAGAAGGACAGGTTTTAATCGACGGTCAGGATATAATGAAGGTTACCCTGCATTTGCTGAGAAGCCAGTTGGGAATAATGCTACAGGACAATTTTTTATTCACCGGAACAATCGCCGACAACATCCGTTACGGGAAATTGGACGCGACGGACGAGGAAATCCGCGCCGCCGCGAGTTTAATCGGCGCTAACCACTTTATTGAAAAATTGCCTAACGGTTACGACACCCGCATAACCGAACGCGGAAGCGGCATCTCCGCGGGCGAAAGACAGCTTTTGGCTTTTACCCGCGCCCTCATTTCCAACCCGCGAATACTGATTCTTGACGAAGCGACAAGCAGTATCGACACCGGCACGGAACAGCTTGTACAGGAGGGAATCCAAACATTGATGAAAGGGCGCACCTCCTTTATCATCGCCCACAGACTTTCCACGATACGGAATTGCACGCGAATAATGTTCATAGACGGCGGAGAAATCGTAGAAAGCGGCACGCACGAGGAATTGATGTCTATGCGCGGAAGGTACTACGAACTTTGTCTGGCTCAGTATCAGCAGTAGTTATTAATTTTTATTTATAAACGATAATCCAAAAGGAATATGCGTCACAAATAACAGAAGAAATCCTAACAGGGTTTGTTGTGAGAAAAAAGCCCAGTATGTCGCGGCGGCCGATACGGGTAAAATAATAATGCATAAAACCGAGACAATGGCGAAAAAGGGGTTAAAACTACTTGTCATCCAGTTGATAAAAAAGGAAATGCCTACGGCGAGAGCGGTCCATAAAAGCGGAGCCATAACAAGTAAAATGGGATCGTTCATTGAACTCCAGCTTAACGCCCTAAGAGCGCCTACGGGTATAAGCCAGAGTAGGGAAAAACCGGCAAAATCAGCGTTTGAGGAAAAACCGCGGAAAACTAACATTAATAAATACGCTACAAACGGAATAAGTACCGGCGCGCTTACGATTTCAAAAAAACCAAAAAGCCAGCGGGAAAAACCAAATCCTCCCGGGCTAAGGATATAGCCGAGGAGGAATTGAATTATCGCGGTAATACTGCCTAAAAGCAGGGCCCATACGCCGCCTGAAGAGCCTCCGCCGCTTAAGGAACGGCGAAGGAGATAAAACAAAGGAACCCATAACAGGCAGAAAAAAGTCATATCAGGAAAATTTTGCTATCGGGATAAATGTGTCCGTTTTAAGCGACGCGCCGCCCACAAGGGCTCCGTCTATGTTTTCCATAGCCATTAACTGCGCCGCGTTATCCGCTTTTACGGAACCGCCGTACTGAATAATGATCTTCGCGGCGGCATCCTGTCCGTACAGGCGCGCTATAACTTTGCGCACGAAGGAATGTACCGCTTCCGCATCCTGCGGTGTCGCCGTCTTTCCGGTGCCGATTGCCCAAACAGGCTCATAGGCTATAACGACATTTCCTAATTCCGCCACGCTTATCCCTTCAAGCCCCTTAACCGTCTGCCTTTCGCAGACTTCTTCCACCTTGCCGGCTTCGCGTTCTTCCAAAAGCTCGCCGATACAAAGAATAACTTCAAACCCGTGTTTTAGGGCGAGTTTTACTTTTTTGTTGATAAGAGCGTCGTCTTCCTTGTAAATATGACGTCTTTCGCTGTGCCCTAAAATTATCGTCTGTACGCCGAGGTCCTTAAGCTGTAATACCGATACTTCCCCGGTATGCGCCCCCTGCTCTTCGCCCGCGCAATTCTGCGCCCCAAGACGGATGTTGGTGCCTTCAATCACTCCGGATACGGTTTCGAGTAACGTGAATGAAGGCGCGACAAGATATTCATGCGCCCCGTCCCTTAAAGCGGTCACAAGACCCTGTGCCAACTTCAACGCTTCCTCGCGGGTTAAATGCATTTTCCAATTACCCGCTATATAATAATTTCTGCTCATTTTAACTCCCTTATCCTCTGCAAACTTCAATGCCGGGAAGTTTTTTGCCTTCAAGCAATTCCAATGACGCGCCGCCGCCGGTACTTACATGGCTCATCTTATCGGCGAGAGAGAACTTGTTAACCGCGGCGACCGAATCGCCGCCGCCGACTACGGTAATCGCCCCTTTGCCTGTCATTTCAGCGACAAGTTTAGCGACTTCTTCCGTGCCTTTGGCAAAAGCGGGAAATTCAAAAACGCCGACAGGTCCGTTCCAAACGATTGTTTTGGCGACCGCGAGGACTTCCTTGTACTTGGCAATCGTCTTCGGTCCTATGTCCAGTCCAAGCAAATTGTCGGGAAGATCAAGTCCGTCAACCGGAATCGGAGTCGAGTTTTCGGCAAAACTTGTAGCCGCGACCTGATCAAGCGGCAGAATAATCTGCACATTCGCGCTCTTGGCCGCGTCAAGGATTTTTTGCGCGGTCTCCAGCTGATCGTCTTCAACTAACGATTTGCCAATCTTGTGCCCCTGCGCTTTAAAGAACGTGTACGCCATGCCTCCGCCGATTACAAGGGCGCTTGAGTTTTTAAGCAGGCTTTCAAGCACGGCGATTTTTGACGAAACTTTCGCGCCGCCGATAATCGCGACTAACGGTTTCTTGGGATTTGTAACAATCGGCTCAAGGTAGTTGACTTCCTTTTCCATTAAAAAGCCCGCCACGGACACAGGCACAAACTTCGCGATGGAAGCGGTAGAAGCGTGATCGCGGTGTGCGGTTCCAAACGCGTCATTTACAAATATGTCGCCATAGGTGGCAAGCTCTTTCGCCAACTTGTCCAATTCCGCGGGGTCACTCGAGGTTTCCTCTTTATGGAAGCGCGTATTTTCCAACATGATAACGGAACCGTCCGGTTGGCTTTCAATAAAAGCCTTTTTCCCGTAACAGCCGTCTTCCCCCGCAAAAATAACGGGCTTTCCAAGTTTCTTTTCAAGATACGCCGCGACGGGAGCCATGCGGTGCTTGCCCTTTATATACGCATCCTTGTCAAATGTTCTGCCGTCCTTCTCGGCTTTTTCCTGCGCTTTCTTCGCGTCTTTGGAAGGATCGCCCAAGTGTGACATTAACGTGAGGGATTTAACTCCCTGCTCCAAAATATATTTAATGGTAGGAATCGCGGCGACAATTCGCGTATCGTCCTGCACTACCCCGTCCTTCATTGGAACGTTAAAATCCACGCGCATTATTATGCGCTTGCCTTTCAGATCAACTGATTTTACGGTCTTGATCATGATTTACCCCCTAAAATAAATAACAAATAACAAGTAACAATGAACAAAGAGTAATATTCTCATAAGTTATTCGTGAAAATTCCACGCTCGTCTCAGTTATATTTCTCTTCTTCCTTTGTTACCTGTTACCTGTTCTTTGTTATTTGTTCCTTATTTCTTGCTTATGTGCATTAACAAATCGACAATTTTATTCGAATAACCCCATTCATTGTCGTACCATGACACAACTTTAAAGAAACGCTTTTCTCCAGGGAGGTTGTTCTGCAAGGTTGCAAGGCTGTCGTAGATCGATGTGTTGGTGTTGTGAACGATGTCGCTAGAAACAATTTCATCTTCCTGGAACTGAAGAACGCCTTTAAGGTATGTATCTGCGGCTTTTTTAAAAGCGGCGTTGATTTCTTCGATGCTGGTATCTTTTGTAGCGCGGAAGGTCAAATCGACGACGGAGCCTGTGGGGGTGGGAACGCGAAAACTCATACCGGTGAGTTTTCCCTTGGTTTCAGGAAGAACTTCGCCTACGGCTTTGGCCGCGCCTGTGGTTGACGGAATAATGTTGACAGCCGCAGCGCGTCCGCCTCTCCAGTCCTTTTTAGAAGGACCGTCAACGGTTTTCTGGGTTGCGGTATAGGAGTGAATTGTCGTCATAAGTCCGGTTTCAATGCCGAAACCTTCTTTAAGAATTACGTATACGATAGGGGCAAGACAGTTGGTTGTACAGGATGCGTTGGAAATAACATGATCTTTTGCAGGATCGTATTTATCTTGGTTTACGCCAAATACAAAGGTGGGAATCTTCTTTTCCTTACCTTTTGCGGGAGCGGAAATGATTACCTTTTTAGCTCCGGCTTCAAGGTGGTCAAACGCCTTATCATCGGTAAAAAGACCGGTACATTCCAGTACATATTCAACGCCAAGTTTGCCCCACGGCAGATTTTTCAGCTCTTTTTCAGCCATTACGCATTGAATTTCATGGCCGTTTACCACAAGAATATCATCATCTGCGGCTCCCGCGCTCTTTTTTGTCTTAATATCAGCCTTCATTTGACCCTGAGTCGAGTCATATTTAAGCTGATAGGCAAAATATTTCGCGTCGGTAACGATATCCGTAACTGCCACTACGTCAACTTTGTCCTTGCCGAGCAGATTCTGCCCTACCAATGACTGAAATACCAGGCGTCCGATGCGCCCGAAACCATTAATCGCAACTTTCATAAAAGTCCTCCTAAATTACTCAATTTTTGACATATTACACCAAATCATAATTTTAGTCAATTGACACTTAATAATATATACTCATATAATAGAAACAATTATTTGTTTTCGTCATTTTTGACGAAAGCGGGAGGCGATAAATGAATCTGAGTTTAGGAATTATTGTTGACGGATTTTCCGGGTACAAGCCTGTTTTACATAAAATAAGCAACACAAAAGCGCAAATTCGCGGGTTTCACCACTATTCTACCGAGTTTTCTGAAACTGATCCCGATTACATGTATGTAGTCAATTCTGACAAATTTAACAAGAGTATTTGTGAGAATTGCCCAAAACACATTATAATTTGCGGTAATATCCCCAAAGGTCTGCCTGAAAATGCCGAGACGATTGTCCAACTACAGAAGAGCGTTCCGGTTGAGACAATAGTTCAAACGGGGAACGCGCTTCTTGCCTCCATAGATGTCTGGTATAACTCGCTTCTCATGTCCGTTATTAACCACAAGTCTATTGATACTTTTTTAAATATTGCGGCGCAGAAGATGGCAAACCCTATAATCGTTTTTAATAATAATATAAGCATTATTGGCACTGCCGGTCCCATAAAAAACCCTATCGAAGGAACCTTTTGGGAAAAGGTCAATATGCCCGGATTTGTTCTGGACAGTTTTTATACCCCTGAGGAGATACGGGTAATTTCCCAGAATATCGCGCAGAAGAATGAAGAACTCGTAAAAATCAACCCAAAGAATGACCCCGCCCATTCCACTTTAGGAATGAATATTTGGATAGACGGCAAACTCTACGGCGGCATAGGGACGGTGGATATGAACGAGCCGTTTACCGAAGGACAGAGAGAAACCCTTTTAATAATTTCCAAAGTTTTAAAGATGTACTTTAAGAACCACAGTATTTATATGCGGATTGCGGAAGATAAAGTTAATTGGGTGGACAGCCTATTGGACGGCGTTGATATTTCCTCGGATATAATTTCCAATTATCTTTCAAGGTTCCAATGGAAACTTGACGACCATTTCTGCATAGTCACATTTACCGCTTCCGCAGACATGAAGATCCCCATTATTTCCATTTTGGATCTTAAACAGGTAAACGATATTTTTCCTGACGCGCTTATTTCCATTTATGAGGAGCATATTGTCATAATTATGCGGTGTACCGACAAACAACAGCCGCACGGAAAAAAGAGACAACAGTTGGAAAATTTTCTAAAAAAAGACATTATGCTGCGCTGCGGTATCAGCATGGTTTTCAATAATTTTATGCAATTACGCTATTATTACACCCAGAGCAAATTTGCCGCCGCCCAATTTAAACCGTCGCTAAGCCCCACAATTTGTTTATATGAAGATTGTCAGGCGGATCATGTGTTACACGCCTTATCACTCGCAGACAATTTGCGCTGTTTCTGCCATCCCGGCATTCTTTCACTTTGGGAAACCGGAAACGAGTCCCAGCGGGATTTGGTCCAATGCCTGTATCATTATTTCCTAAACGGCAGAAATATCAGCGCGACAGCGGAGGCGATCCACATTCACCGCAACACCCTTATTTACCGTCTAAGCAAAGCGGAGGAAGCTTTAAATATTGACATAAAGCAAACCACCCCCAAACAGGCATTTTTGTTTATCATCTCTTGTTTGATTGTTCAGGGGCTGTGAGTTTTACTCCAGAAATTTTCACACGAAAAAAAATCTACCTCTCATCCTCAATGGTCGTCGTCTCCCCATGACCCGGGTAAACTTTGATGCTTCCGTCCATTTCGGAGAGGCGTTGCAAGCTCGCCAACATGGCTTTTTCATTACCGCCGGGGAGGTCGGTGCGGCCGCATGCGCCGGCAAATAGGGTGTCTCCTGAAAAAAGAATTCCTGCTCTTTTGTCCCAAAAAGCGGCGCTGCCCGGGGAGTGACCGGGAAGGTGAAGAACGGTAAATGGGCCGATAACGCTGCCCTCTTGAAGGAGAATGTCCGCAGGGGGCATTTCCGTCCAATATGCGTCCATTAAAGACGTATCGCCCAGGGCGGCTTTCATGCTTTTTTTGTGAACATTGAATGAATCAGGGCCAAGATATTCGCCGTCCATTATGTGAATGGCTATTTTTATTTTACCGGGGAACGCCGTGATTAGATATGGCACGGCGCAGATATGGTCAAAATGTCCGTGTGTGAGTAAAATATACTTAGGGACAAGGCGCGATTTCAGTAAAGTGGAGATAATCTTATCCGCTTCGTCTCCGGGATCGATAATCGCGGCATTATTGCCGTTAAACCGGTAAATCCAGCAGTTGGTCGCGATTGGTCCCACGGTTAAATTAATAATTTTTTCTTCGGGCATGGAGGGATAATAACACGATATTATCAATTTTTCTAGTCATTCTTCTGGTTGTTATCTTTTGGTACGCTCTGGTTCCAATCGCGGGCGGTTTTTTTGACCGTTACAGATGGAGAAGATTCAGAAACCGTTTTAACACTCTGCGCTTAAGCCGTCTTTTGGATTACCGCCAGTACCGCCAACCGGAGTGGGAAGGCGGCATTTTCCGTTTTTCAGGGGGCATTGAATCAATAACGGACGGGCAGACCTTGTGGGTAAAGGGCGATGATCTTACCATACCGGTTTCTATTACAAAAACTAAATGCTACCTTTTGCCAATACATGAGGGAGAAGGATTTCCCGAAGCACCGCAGAGAATACGTTGGAATCGCATCTCTACAATAACTGAGGGCGCAAAAGTATTTATTGGGGGTAAAATTAAAAATCAAGACGGCAGATTGAGTTTTGTTTCAACAAAGGAACAGCCATTAATGGTAATTTTTTACAACTGCCCGGATGCCGCTTTTGCGGGCCTAATTATCCAGGCGGCAAGAACGCGCAATGAATACTGGAACAACATTACTCCGATATCGCTTGCGATAGGCGTATTGGCACTTATTTACATTGCCGCTTCTTTCCTTGGACGGCCAGCCTTCCGCCTGACAGTAGTCAGCGCGTTAGTTGCCGTTTTTATACCAATCTTTCCCTTCTTTCCGCCGGGCATTTTACTCACTTCACTTTACCGCCGCCTTACATGGAATTCAAGAAAACTAAGGGCGGATTATGACCTTGCCCGTTACGGGTTACTCTCCGATTCCACGCCATGGATCGCAGGTTTCATTTCGTTACGCGCTTATACCCTGGAGTTTCTGGCGTGTGTTTCAATACTGGCTGGAATTTGCATCAATATTATTTTTATTTTTCTGATTCTGTATCTTTTCCGGCTTATTTCATTTTGAGCCGTCGCCGTCGGCGCTCTTTGGTTTGGCGTAGTTGACCGTTAAAGTTCTGCCGCGAAATTTAAGCCCTGTAAGAGTGTCGATAATTTCATCGGCTTTTGTATCTCTTACCTGCACAAAAGAATAATTATCTAAAATGCGGATAACGCCGATATCTTCCCTTGCCGCTGAACTTTTCGACATTATTAGCGTGATAACTTCCCTGGGAAACAGGCGGCGGTTTTTACCAATGCTGATAAAAAGCATTTTTGATTCTTCTTCAGGCAAGAACTGTTCAACCGATGAGGATGTTTTTTTTATTTCAAAGTTATCTTCCTTTTTTCCTTTTGCTTTCTCCTGCATTTCCGCTGTTCGTGAACTGTCCGCTGACAACGGGCTTGGAGTCTCTCTTTTGTCATAATACATAAAAAGCCAAGCCGCGGCCCATGAACGTTTGAAGAGTGAAACTTCTTTTTTATACAGTTTATGGTATTCATGCAGAAGGGCTATATCGGTATCTGTATTGAATTTTTCAAGAATTCCTTCAAGGTTTTGTTTTGCTTTTTCCTTGTCAAACGGCATCTCAACCTCCACCGCCATTAATCGTCTGTATCGTACCGTCGGGATTGTATTTTAACTCCGTTACTTTTAAACTGCGAAGCCATGTCTTGCCGCCCGAAGGAACGCTGTCATGGTAAAAAAGATACCACTTTCCCTTATACTCCGCAATCGCATGGTGGGTTGTCCAGCCGACTACCGGAGTCAGAATCACTCCCTGATATGTAAAAGGCCCGTAGGGATTATCGCCTGTGGCATAGCATAAAAAGTGGGTGTCTCCCGTCGAATAAGAGAAATAATATTTGCCAATGTATTTGTGCATCCATGAAGCTTCAAAAAAACGCTTTTCATTTTCGCCCGCGGTAAGTGGTTTTCCGTCTTTTCCAAGAATGACAACAGGACGCGGCTCTTCCGCGAATTGGAGCATATCCGCGCTTAACTTTGCCACCCTCGCGCAAATCGAAGGCTCTGTATTTGCGGGGAATGTTCCGCCTGTTTCCAACGCCTTATTGTCCTTGTAGCGTTGAAGCTGACCGCCCCACAGACCGCCAAAGTATATGTAATATTCGCCTTTTTCCTCAAATACGCAAGGATCGATACTGTAACTGCCTCGAATCGGGTCGCCCTGAGCCTTAAATGGCCCTTCGGGACGGTCGGCGACTGCGACACCAAGGCGGAAAATGTCATTTTTATCTTTTAATGAGAAATATAAGTAGTACTTGCCGTTCTTATGGGCGACATCGCTGTCCCATAATTGTCTGCCCGACCAGGGAATATCCTTAACATCTAAAATTACCCCGTGATCTTTTACCTGCCCATTATCAGCGTCTTCCAAAGAAAAGGCATGGTAGTCTTTCATGTCGAAGTGATCGCCGTTGTCGTTTTCGCCAATGCCGCTTTCACGGTCGTGGGAAGGGTAAATAAACAATTTACCGTTAAAAACATGAACGGCGGGGTCGGCCATGTAGTCGTCGGGAAATAAATACCTCATTCTTATAAAATATCAGGAAACCCCGATTTTTGCAAGTGTTGAATTGTTTTAATTAAAAAAGTATATTTCAAATTATGAATTCAATTGAACTTGCGAAAGCATACGATCCAAATTCCTTTGAGGATCGCATTTACGCCCTTTGGAAAGACTCTGGCGTTTTTGCCCCTGAGTCCGCCTCTGACAGTAACGGAAAACCATTTGTCGTGGTAATTCCGCCTCCGAATGTCACGGGCGTTCTTCATGCCGGGCATGGGCTGAATAACAGTTTGCAGGACATCATTGTCCGTTTTCACCGCATGACAGGAGTTCCAACCCTTTGGGTTCCGGGAACAGATCACGCGGGTATCGCGACTCAAAACGTAGTGGAACGCAAGTTAAAAAAACAGGGAAAAAGCAGGCGTGAAATTGGGCGCGAGAAATTTCTTGAAGAAACATGGAAGGTAAAAAAAGAACATCACGCCACTATTACAAAGCAACTTGAAAAAATCGGGGCAAGCCTTGACTGGAAACGTGAACGCTTTACCATGGACGAGGGACTTTCCCGCGCCGTGCGTGAAGTTTTTGTCACCCTATACGAGCGCAATCTTTTGTACAAGGGAAACTACCTTGTAAACTGGTGCACTTCCTGCGGAACCGCCCTTGCGGACGATGAAGTTGATCATGTGGATACCAAAGGAAAAATGTACCATATACGCTATTATTTCACGGATGATAAAGAGAAATATATCGAAATTGCCACAACGCGCCCTGAAACGCTGTTAGGTGACACTGCGGTAGCCGTTCACCCCGAAGATGAGCGCTACTCCGCGCTGAAGGGCAAAACCCTTCGCCTTCCGTTGACTGATCGGGATATTCCGTTGATTTTCGATTCTTATGTTGAGCGCGGATTTGGAACTGGAGCGTTAAAGGTAACTCCCGCGCACGACCCCAATGACTGGGAACTCGCGAAGCGGCACAACCTTGCCATTATCAATATTTTAAATACTGATGGCACTCTTAACAACGAAGTGCCCGAAAAATACCGGGGGCTTTCGGTGTCAAAGGCAAGAGAGGTTGTAATTGAAGACCTTAAAGCAGGCGGCTGGTATGTGAAGGATGAGCCGCTTAACCACTCGGTGGGGATTTGTTACCGCTGCAAGACCGTAATAGAGCCGTTCCTCTCCGAACAATGGTTTGTCCGCATGAAGCCGTTAGCTGAAAAAGCACTCGCTTCTTGGCAGAAGGGCGAAATTATTTTTTATCCCAAAAAATGGGAGAACACCTATAAGCACTGGATGGAGAACATAAGGGACTGGTGCGTCAGCCGCCAATTATGGTGGGGGCATAGAATCCCGGCTTGGACTTGCGCAGACTGCGGCAAAATGACAGTTTCCCGTACCGACATCGATACTTGCCCACACTGCAAGAGCAAAAAAATAGAGCAGGACCCCGACGTGCTTGACACTTGGTTTTCCAGTTGGCTTTGGCCTTTCAGCACTTTAGGCTGGGAAAACGCGGATTGCAAGACTGATGATTTTAAGAAGTATTACCCGACAAGCGCCCTTATCACGGCTTATGACATCATCTTTTTCTGGGTATCAAGGATGATCATGGCAGGTCTTGAGTTTACCGGCAAAGCGCCGTTCCGCGATATTTACATTCACGGGATTGTACGCGACATGCAGGGGCGCAAAATGAGCAAGTCCCTGGGCAACGGGATTGATCCGCTGGAGCTTGTAAACGAGTTTGGCGCGGACGCTATGAAGTTCACGCTTGCCTTTATGTGCGCCCAAGGACAGGACGTTCTTGTTGACAAAGAGTCATTCAAGATGGGGACAAAATTCGCGAATAAGATATGGAATGCCAGCAGATACATTTTGATGAACCTTGAAGGCCGTAATTTGCGGGAAAATCCCGTTTTAACCGCGGCGGATAAATGGATTTATTCGCGTTTAAACAGCGCGGCAAAGTTAATGAGGGAAGCTTTTCTTTCCTACCGTTACAATGACGCAGCTCAAACCGCTTATGAATTTTTCTGGAATGATTTTTGCGACTGGTATGTTGAGGCGACTAAACTTTCAATGAAGGGCGGAGACGGAGCGGAAAAAGACCGTTCTACAACGGTTTTGTTGGACGTGCTGTCACAGTCTCTGCGCCTGCTTCACCCGCTTCTGCCCTTTGTTACTGAAGAAATCTACCAAAAATTACCGGCAAACTCAAAGCCACAAGGCGCGAATTCGTTACTCATAAACGCCCAGTACCCCATATATGATGAAAAGTACAATGATCCGATACAAGAGAAAAATTTTGCCGCGCTTCAATCGATTGTTGGAATGGCGCGTACTTTACGGAGCGAATGTGGCATAACGCCTGAAAAAAAATTACGCCTGCTAATACGCTCTGGCGCGGAATTTGAGACGGTATTCAAGGAGAACGAAGGACTGATAAAACTTTTAGCAGGCGCTGGCGAATTACAGATTGAAGCCGCTAGTGGCGCGTTAGGCGATGCCTTTAGCGGAAGACCGGCTGGTTCCATCGGTCTTGCGGGGACGGGCTTTGAAATATTTGTGTTTGTTGCCGAGGCCGTAGATACAGCCGCGTTAAAGAAAAAATTATCAGGCGACCTTGAACGCGACCGTAAATATATAGAAAGCATACGCTCAAAACTTGCCAACGAACAATTTGTTAAAAACGCGCCGGGTGAGCTTGTGGAAGAACAGAGAAACAAACTGGAAGAATCCGTCAAACGCACTGAAAAACTTGCCGGATATTTAAGGGATTTATAAATGACAACAGAACAAATGTGGCAAATCAGCGGAATGCACCTCGCGCCGTATATTCAAGTTGCCACGCATTTAATCGGAAAATCACGCGAAGGCGGCGGCAATATGTTCCGCCATCAGCTTGACACTTTGGGAATCCTTATTGACTACGGTTATGTTAATTCGGTACTGCTTAAAGCTTCGCTTGTCCACGACGTACTTGAGGATATCCCTGATTTTAACCACGATATTATACTTTCAATCGACAATGAAAGCCTCTCGGTTTATAACCTTGTTCTTGAAGTTACGCGCAAACAAGGCGAGGCAAAACCGGATTTTCTTACGCGCATAATCGAAACAGGCTCCTTTGACGCAAAAACATTAAAAGTCGCGGATCGTATTTCCAATATGATTTCTTTAGGATTTGTAAACAACCTTGCCTTTGTGGAACGCTATTTAAACGAAACGGAAAAATACCTTCTCCCACTTGCCGCGCAGGTTAACAATTATATGTTAATAGAACTTACGGATCTTGTAAAAACAAAACGTAAATATTTGGAAGATATTAATTACAAATGACAAAACAGCCGGCGTTATTGCCTCAGATTCATTCTCCTCAAGACATAAAAAAATTATCCGTCCGCGAATTAAATACGCTTGCGCAGGAAATAAGGGAACATATTGTTTCTACGGTTTCAAGTAACGGAGGGCATTTATCGGCGAATCTTGGAATAGTGGAACTGACAATAGCCCTTCACCGCGTATTTAATTCCCCATCCGATAAAATTGTCTGGGACGTGGGACACCAATGTTACGCGCATAAACTGATAACAGGCAGATATGACTTATTTTCATCGCTTCGTAAAAAAGGCGGGATCGCCGGTTTTCCCAAGCGCACAGAAAACATTCATGACGCTTTTAATACAGGGCACGCCTCAACGTCAATTTCAGCCGCCTTGGGGCTTTTAGCCGCTGACAGAATACAGGGCGGCAATTCCCGCGCAATCGCGGTAATCGGCGACGGCGCTCTCACGGGGGGAATGGCTTATGAAGCCCTGTCCCACTGCGGACATCTTGGGCTTCCGTTAATTGTAATTTTAAATGACAATAAAATGTCAATTAACCGCAATGTCGGAGGACTTTCAAAATATTTAAGCCGCCTTTCAATGAAAGAGAAGTATCAAACTTTCCGCAGAAGTTTTGACTCTATGGCAAAAAAAATCCCGTTTATCGGCAACGCGTTTTTTAATTTGGTAGTCAGACTTAAACGCGCCGTTAAAGCGGTTTTTTATATCGACAATTTTTTTGTAGACCTTGGTTTTGAGTATGTGGGGCCAATAGGCGGACACAATATACAAACGCTTATCGGTATTTTGGAAGACGTGCGAAAATTAAACCGCCCCGTTGTAATTCACATTATTACGCGCAAAGGCAAGGGGTACGGTTATGCGGAAGACGATCCTGACAGTTACCACGGCGTAGGTTCTTTTTCAGTTGACGGCGGAATTGAACAGGGCAATAAGACTAAAAAGAGTTTTACGGAAAGTTTTTCAAGCCACCTACTTGAAGCCGCGATTAATGACAAAAGAATTACCGCGATTACCGCCGCCATGAAAACAGGCACTGGACTCTCCTCATTCGCCGGGACTTATCCAAACCGTTTTTACGATGTAGGCATTGCCGAAGAACACGCGGTAACCTTTGCGGCGGCTCTTGCGGCACGGGGATTGCGCCCCGTAGTCGCGATTTATTCCACATTTATCCAACGCGCCGTAGATCAGGCGTTCCATGACTCTGCTCTTCAAAAACTACCCGTAATTTTCGCGCTTGACAGATCGGGTTTTGTAAGCATGGACGGAGAAACCCATCAGGGACTTTTTGACATAACGCTCTTTCGTGGCGCGCCTAATATGACACTCCTCTGCCCCGCAAGCGACAATGAAATGAAACTTATGTTGTATTACGGAATAAACCTTGAAACGGGGCCGGTCATGATTCGCTATCCCAAAGCGTTATGTCCGCATGAAACCGAAGCTTTTTCAAAACCGCTTGAAAAAGGGCGCGGGGCTTGGGTCTCAAAGGGTGAAAACGCTCAAGTCTGCCTTGCCTTCACAGGAAGCCTTTACGTTGAAGCGGTTGAAGCCGCCAATATATTGAAAGAAAAGGGAATCGAAGCGGATTTGTACAACCTGCGCTTTTTAAAACCTGTTGACGAAGACTATTTGACTGATTTAATGAACAAATACAAACTGGTGACATTTATTGAAGAGGGCATGAGGGAAGGCGGCTTCGGCGAGTACGCGGAATCCCTCGCCCTCAGGCGTGGCTGTACGGCAAAAATCGCGGTTATCGCAGTTGAAAGCGCATTTTTTGAGGAAGACAGGGCGTTGGGAACAAGGGAAGAATTGATTGCGGAGAATGGGCTTGACGGGAAGGGAATAGCGGAAACAATAAAAATATTATATAATGCTACCTAACAATGAGTTGGTTTCAATGGCTTCTTTCTATATATGAATATATCCGCCCCGTACTGGATATAGTGCTTCTTGCCTTCATTCTGTACAAGGGCTACGAACTCTTGGAAAAAACTCAGGCCCTTCCCCTTGTTAAAGGGACGGGTTTTCTCTTTCTGGTCTACGGCATAGCATGGTTTCTTAACCTTACAACCTTGCGTTGGGTACTTACAATAATAGCTCCCGGCTTATTTATCGCGATTGCAATCGTATTCCAGCCTGAACTTAGAAAAATAGTATTGCGCCTCGGGCAGACGGAATTTTTCAAGCCTAACGCCATCGCGAATATCGGTAAACTCGACGCCGTTGTAACCGCGGCGGAACTTCTCTCTGAAAAAAGAAGGGGTATGTTAGTTGTTTTTCCGCGAAAAATAAATTTAAAAAACATTATTGATACTGGAACAAGAATCAACGCGGAAATTTCATCAAGTTTAATTGTGGCTATTTTTGAATTTGACGGGCCATTACACGACGGGGCGTTGGTTATCTACGGCGGAAAAATAATCTCCGCGGGATGTTTTCTGCCACTTTCAGAAAGGCAGGACATACGCAAAAATTTCGGCACGCGGCACAGGGCAAGCCTTGGCATGGCGGAACAATCGGACGCGGTCGTGCTTATTGTTTCCGAAGAAACGGGGGCAATTTCCCTCGCCTACGATTCAAAACTTTATTATGATTTATCTTCCGCGGAAGTTACGCGCAAATTGATGGAATTGCTCGACAAGGGAAGCAGAAAAGAAGCGGCGCAGAAAGACAATCCTAAAGAGGATATGGAGGTTCTTGTTGAATAGAGCCAGACTTTTTGCAAAAATAACGGAAAAATGGCCTGTTAAGGTTCTCTCTTTGGCGGCGGCGGTTATTATTTCGATTTTTTACAGAATGAACAATCTTGAAACCCGTTTTTTCACGGTTCCTCTGTTAGTCGAATCAAATGATGCGTTAATACCGTCAAATTCCTTCGCAACCTCGGTAAGGGTATCCATTCGAGGGGAAGCCGATGGAATTCAACCGATACTCGCGGAAGACATAGAAGCCTATATCGATATTGGAAGATACTTAAACGAAGGAAATTACAGAGTACCAGTTCAAATCCGCAAAAAAGGCGGCGCTCTTGGAGTTGAACCTTTGGAAATATCCGTTCTTCCCATAGAAATACCCATCTTACTTGAACAAAAAGTGACACGTAACGTCAGCGTATTTCCCGTATTAAGCGGAACGGTCGCCAAAGGTTACGAGCTTACCAACCAGACGCTAATCCCGTCAAGCGTAATTGTCGAAGGCCCCCGTTCAATACTTGACGGCCATATTGAATTTAGTACGGAAACAATTAATCTTGACGGGCGTTATAACGACTTTACCGTTATGGTTAACATAACAAATGATAACCCCATGCTGTCAATTTACGGAAGCAACTTGCTGGAATTCCGAGGATCAATCAGCCGTATCGCGCGTGAAAGAGGAACGGAAACTCAGGCGGAAGACGCAAACCCTAATTTTACAGGCGGTGAACAATGATTACGGGAATCGGCGTTGATATAGTTGAAGTTAAACGCATGGAACGATGGCTTGACAATTCGGCTCTGCTTAACAGATATTTTCATCAGGAGGAAATTTCCCTCGCGCTTTCCAGAAAAAAAAGCGCGGCTCAAACATTAGCCGCAAGATTCGCGGCAAAAGAGGCGTTTGGCAAGGCACTTGGAAGCGGACTTGCGGAAATTGAATTAAAAGATATTATTGTAATTAACAATGATAAGGGGAAACCTGATATTAAATTAATAGGAACCGCGCAAAAAGCGTTTGAAAAATCAGGCGCAAACAGGGCGCATATTTCCCTTACTCATGAGAAAAAGAACGCAGTTGCCATGATCGTTTTGGAGAGGGCGTAAAAATGGTAAGAAAAAAGAAAGTTGAAGAAGAAGATAAAGAGTTAAAACTAACTTATCTTTCAAAAAAAGAATATACATGTCCCGCGTGCGGAGCGATATTCCGCAAAGAAGAACTTTTCTCTGGCGGCGGCAGGCTGATAGCGGGAAAACTTACGGAAGAACTTCACAGGCTTTACGAACCTTCAAAAAAATACGGAGTGATATTTCCACTTGTCTACGAGTCAATCGTCTGCCCTGAATGTTGGTTTTCGTCAATGGAAGCGGATTTTCTGACACTGCCAAAGGAAAACGCGAGAAAGGTCAAAGAAGACTCGGATAAACGGATGAAGGAAACCCAGCTAGTTTTCCCAAATGTTGATTTTCATGAAAACAGAACATTGATGGACGGGGCGGCTTCCCTATATCTTACATTACGCTGTTATGACTATTTCAACAAACCGACTTCCCCTACAATTAAACAGGGGCTTGCCGCGATTAGATGCGCATGGCTTTTAGACGAACTTCATGGTAAATTTCCCGAACAGCATTATGACTGGCTTGGCACACTTTTCAGAAAAAAAGCGCAATACCTTTACAATGAGGCACTTTCCCGCGAACAAAGCGGCAGGGAAACTCTTTCCGGCATGAAAATTTTCGGTCCTGACACGGATAAAAATTATTCTTACGAAGGAATGTTGTACATGTGCGCCTACCTTCGTTATAAATTCGGCCCCGCCCATGATGAAAATGAGAGAAAAATGTCCCTTGAAGACGCGCGCCGTACAATCGCAAAATTATTCGGCATGGGCAAAGCGTCCAAAGACAAACCGGGCGCTTTCCTTGAACACGCAAGAAAACTCTACGACACAATCAATCAGGAACTTTCCGTAAACGAATAATATGGAAAGGAATATCAAACTGACCATCGCCTATGACGGAACGGATTTTTGCGGATGGCAAAGGCAGGAAAGTGAAAGAACAGTACAGGGAGTCATTGAAGACGCGCTGGAAAAAATGCACGGTCATCCTGTAAATCTGACAGGCTCAGGAAGGACTGATTCAGGCGTTCATGCGGTTGGGCAGGCGGCGAATTTTTA
>Ga0268262_10002013_pt1 | contig 24016 bp, 21 predicted proteins | sample TergutNc150P3_FD_190354 | JGI IMG/M metagenome (GOLD analysis project Ga0268262, IMG submission 190354) | Nasutitermes corniger P3 segment gut microbial community from laboratory colony in Florida, USA - Nc150 P3 (SPAdes) (version 2) | ecosystem: Host-associated > Arthropoda: Insects >...
CCCCCCCCCATTCACCCCTCATCAAGCAATCTGGAACTTAAAATACGGTCAATATCCGTCAAAATTGCGTCTTTTATGTTTTTCCTTGCGGATAATTCGATGGGTTTTACCGAAAAAAGCTCTAAAATATCGATTTCCAGGGCTGTGGCTAACTGTTCAAGTGTCGTTATAGAAGGAAAACGTCTGCCGATTTCTATTAATGCAATGTAATTATCGGATACTTCAATTAATTCTGCTAGTTTTGCCTGTGAGAGACCCAGTTTTTTTCGGTGCAATTTCATATTGAAAGCCAGCACCTTTCTTAAATCGGTCATTTACCACACTAATAGTTATGTTTTACCCATCTTACCTACTTTATAGTTATAATACCAACTAACAAATAGTAAATTATTATGCTTTTTATCAATTATTATTGACAATTAGTTAGTTAAACGGTAGATTATGCAAAGGTAAGGCGGACATGGACTTTAACTCATATTTGAAGAAAACTATGTCCGCCTCATCCGGCAGGTTGCCGGGCAATAAAATAATAGGAGGGTAACTAAATGAGAAAATGGATGGGTTTTTTGGTGTTGCTCCTGATATTATCAGGATTGGGCTGGGCAGCAGAAGCCAAAGACAAAAAGTCCGCCAAAACGTCAGGAACTTCTGGTTCCTATTGGACCGGAGACGGCGGCAAAACCTTGAAACTGGCAGTGCTTGAACCTACCGGCAAAGGTCTTTCTCCAAACGAACAATGGATGCTTTCACTGATACAGGGTTCCATTACCGGAGATTTTAACAAGTACTCGGCTATGACCGTTATCGACCGGCAAAACCTTGAAAAAATTCTTGCGCAACAACAAGAGTCTTTGTCCGGGAATTATTCGGACGATGATTTTATCAGTATCGGCAAGCTCACCAACGCCCGCTATATTCTTGCCGGTTCAATAAGCAAAACCGCTACCAGTTATATGCTTGAATTATCCGTATCGGACGTGCAAACCGGCGAGCGGAAAGCATCGTATCCTCCAAAATCAGTGTCTCCCGCGGCATTGGAGAATCTTTCAGCGGTTAAGGAAGCCTCTGCGGACATACTCGCCCAATTAGGTGTAAAACTGACCGATGCGGGAATCAAAGAACTGAAACAGCCGGTGGCTGTTGTTCAGGTACAGGCGCAAACCGCTCTCGCGCGGGGCATTACCGCCCAGAAACAGGGAACCGAAGTCGCCGCGTTGAGTTATTACTTTCAGGCAGCGGCTTACGACCCCGCCCTGATGGAAGCGGCAAACCGCTCTTCAATACTGAACGCCAATATTTCAAGCGGGAACATCGGTGATAATGTCCGCAACGACATTCAATGGCGCAAGGACTGGGTGGCGCGGCTTACGGAAACGGAACAGTATTTTGACAGCTTTAATAAAGCCGCGTCCATGCCCTATACCCTGTTTTATGTATCGGATGAGATAAAGCAGGGAGCGGTGAATTACCAAAACGAAAGCGTTACCATGGGAGGAATATGGACTCATCTGCACGGCAGCGGCATTTGGACGGTTTCGATGGAACGCGCGTTGCAGGCGGTGTATGACGGTTTGAATGCCACCAAACGAAAAGATACATGGGGGCTGGCGAGTTGGCCTCAGCAGGGCGTTACCAACCTGAATGCTTTTGCAAAACGGAGCGGGAACTTTTCCGTAGTTTTTGAACTGTTGAATAGTCAGAATAAGGTAATAGGTAGGCAGACTTTGCAGGCAGGGGGTTCCTGGGAATTAAACCGGAGCGGCCGTCCGGTAATTAATGTATACGCAGATGATGAGAAGACCCTGGATTTTCAGAATGTCAACGCGAATGATATAACCGACAGCATGACCATACGGGTTGCTACGGTAAACGGAACCGACGCCGAAACTGCGGCCCGTAACGGGGTTCTGCAAATACGGGCGATACCCAAGAAGGAATTTCTTACTAATGCAGCATATAAATTTACAAAGAGTGAAATACAGGGATTTGTAAATGATGCCGCAAAAGAGGCAGAACTCCGTATTATTCCAAATACTACTGGGAGTGAAATAATGGCAGCTTTGTATGGAACAGATAATACTGAAAAAAAAGAACTTATTATTCCCAATACTATCTGGGGTGATCCGGTTATATTCATTGGTGAAAAGGCTTTTACTAGATTGTATTTGGGCAAAGTAACCATCCCCAAAAGCGTTATAGGCATCAGTCAGAGGGCATTTTTTGACAACCGCCCAAATTATAATAATCCTCCCTCTATTATTACCATAGGAGCAAATGTGATTATGACGGGAGAAATATTTGGACATACTGTGGATGGTATAGAAGTGAGGGATAGTACTCCTTTTACAGATTATTATAATAAAAATGGAAAAAAGGCAGGTACATATACCCAAAAGGGTTTTGGTTGGAAGTATAGTCCCGAATAATGGTATGGGTTACGTCTAAGCGGCGCATGGGTCTGTCACCATGTCACGGAGCACCACAGAGTTATGATACGATAGTACTTCTTTCCTCCGTGAAACTCCGTGTACTCCGTGGTAAAAAATTCTTCTTGGACAGTCCAGAGTGCGCTGTAGAGGGAAAAGGTATTATTTTCACTATATGTACACATTGAAAAAAATTTATGTTTGAGATATATTATCAAACAAAGACGTATGTCTTTATAAAAAAGGCAAGGAGTATGGTTATGAAAAAGATTATCGGAATTACTGTAGCGTTGTGTTTTGCGCTGGGCTTTGCGGGCTGCGGTTCCAGTCCCAAAAAATCAGGTACAACAACAACTACTACTACAACCACCACAACTACGGCGGCGAGCAAACCTGAACGGAGAATCGGCGGCAATGTCCCGGATTTTGTCAAGGACGCAATTAAGAAAGCGCCGGAAGACGCGCTGATTGGTATTGGTTCCGCGAAACTGGCTACACAATCCCAATCACGGACAATTGCCACGACCCGCGCCCGGGCGGAGATTTCCCGGCAGATGAATACCATGATTCAGGATATGGTTCGGGACTATCAGGCTTCAAGCGAAGCTGATCCAAAAGCGGCGCTCTCATTTCAGGAAAACATCACCGTAGCGCTTTCCAAATCCACCCTTACCGGGTCCAGAGTGACGGATTTTGACTATACCGATGACGGCACCTGCTGGGTCGTTGTTCTGTTAGACAAATCATCAACCGTTCAGGAAATCACTCAGGCTCAGGCTGCCGCCCGTCTGGCTGTTCCGGCAATGGCTTCCTTTAACGCCGAAGAACGGATGAACGCGGCCTTTGACCGGATATACAGGTCAGAGATCGGCGTTGGCGACCGGTAGTAGTTAAATCAACGGGATGGGGGTCACTGAGCTTGTCGAAGCGCGGTCCTCATCCTGTTTGTTTTTTGGGGAAGCGTTAAGTGGGAATGGTATATGTCCAAAAATAAATCAACGGTGCTTTCACGCTGCATGATGGGTTTCTGTTTGTTGCTGGCGTTTTTCGCCTGTGCGACTGTCGATGCCCAGAATAAAGGCGGTTCCAATACCGGCGCGCCGGACTGGATTCGGGATCCATACAAAAAATTTGACGAGAAAACAAATGTCGCCGCGGTTGGTATTGGTAACTCACGCCAGACAGCGGAAAAAGACGCTCTGGGTAAACTGGTCGCCATATTCGGCCAAAGCATACAGGTTGATGAAAAAATATCCACATCATACCGGGAAGCGGTACAAAGCGGCGCTGCCGCCAGTTGGTCGGAGAATACCGCTGTTGATAACTCAATTGTAATTTCTACCGGTATGGATTCTCTGGTAGGGGCGGAAATTGGCGAAACATGGTTTGACGGCAAGACCAATTATTACGCTGCGGCCGTTTTGAACAAGAACAAGGCGCTCCAGACTTATTCAAATCTGATAAAAGTAAATCAGGCGATGATTGATAATCTGGTTAATATGCCGGCGGCGGACAGAAACAGCCTGGACGGATTCGCCCGTTATCAGTTTGCGGCGATGATTGCCGACATAACATTCACTTACGGGAATTTGCTTTCAAGTATCGGCGCGCCCTCGTTTGCCCAGGGGCTTAAAAAAGGCGATGATTACCGGCTTGAGGCGCAGAATATCGCCAAAACTATTCCGGTCGGCATAACGGTCAAGAACGACAAATCGGGAAGAATACAGGGGGCATTTGCCAAAGCCTTTGCCGATTTGGGTTTCAGAAGCGGCGGAACTAACGCGCGTTATGTGCTTGCGGTGGATATAAACACTTCGCCGGTTGAGCTTGCCAATCAAAAAAACAAATTTACCCGGATTGAAATGACCGCCGACCTGACTGACACCAGCCTTAAAACGGTGCTGTTTCCTTTCAATTTCAACAGCCGTGAGGGACATACTACTCAGTCGGAAGCCGATAACCGCGCCTATGCGGTGGCGGAGCGAAAAATCAACGAGGAATATAGAGACCTTTTGAACGATTACCTTTCGCAGTTATTGCCGAAAAAGAGATAACCCCCAACACTTCCCAGCGCCCAAGAATTTAGGCGCTGGGTTACTGGTTCCATAAGTTGCCTTTCTGGTGTATACTAACAGACCGGAGGTAATTATATGGCTTATCGAGAGATTCTTCGTCCGCATGACCGGCCCGATCTGGGGCATTGGATACCCCTTTCCTTTCAGCATGTATTTGCAATGTTTGGGGCGACTATTCTGGTTCCCATTTTGACCGGATTGGACCCGGCAACCGCGCTTTTTACCGCTGGAACCGGAACCTTAATCTACATTCTCTGTACCGGCGCCAAGGTTCCCGCTTTTTTGGGTTCTTCCTTTGCCTTTATTCCGCCTTTAATCAGTATTTCGGCAATCTACGGGGTTTCCTACGCTCTGGGCGGCGCGGTGGTGGCAGGTTTATTTTACTGCCTTGTCGGACTTATCATCCGCTATGCCGGAACAAAGTGGCTGGACAGAGCCCTGCCGCCGGTGGTGATCGGCTCGGTAATCATTGTTATCGGTCTTAATCTGGCGCCGACTGCCATGAACATGGCAATGAATAATCCTTACGGGGATTACAGCCTGGCATACCTTTCCATTGCCGTAGTAACGCTGGGCATAACCGTTGCCACCAATATTTTGTTTAAAGGTTTTTTCAGCACCATTCCGATTTTATTTGGCCTGGTGGGAGGGTATCTTTTTACGCTTATTATGGGCTGCTTTTTTCCGGCCTATGAAATCATTGATTTTCAGGTAGTGAAAGACGCCCCCTGGTTCGGGCTGCCAACTTTCCGTGTTCCCAGTTTCAGTTTTGTGCCAATCCTGACCTTTGTGATTGTTTCCCTCGCGACGATCTGCGAACATCTGGGCGACACGCTGGTAACGAGCAAAATTGTCGGGCAGGATTTTTACAAAAACCCCGGTCTTCATCGCACTCTTGCCGGCGACGGTCTTGCTACGGCCTGGGCCGCGTTCTGGGGCGGGCCGCCCAACACCACCTACGGTGAGAACATCGGCGTTATGGCGATTACCCGCGTCTACTCGGTGTGGGTCATTGGCGGCGCGGCGGTCATTGCCGTACTGCTTTCGTTTTTCAAAAAATTCGGCGCGCTGATTCAGACCATCCCCACGCCGGTTCTCGGCGGCATATCCATGCTGCTCTTCGGCATAATCGCGTCAAGCGGTCTGCGTACCCTTGTTGAAAGCGGCGTTGATTACAAAGACAAGCGCAACCTGACCATCTCCTCGGTTATTTTTGTGATTGGCATTGGCGGCGGCAAACTTGCCTTTGACATTACGAAGGACCTCCGCTTCCAACTTACCGGTGTCGCCCTTGCCACTGTGGTGGGAATAATTCTTAACCTGATTTTCCCGGTAAACAGGGGAACGGCTAAAACGGATTCATAGAAGAAAGGGAATGGGGAACCGAAAGATTTCACACAAAGACACAAAGGAAGAGAAGATCACAAAGAGGAATAAAGGGGGTTTTTGTATGTTAGCATGTCGTGAAGGTATTAATCTCAGACTGCATACAACAACCCCCCTTCCCCCTTCTTCCTTTGTGATCTTTGTACCTTCGTGATCTTTGTGTGAATTTTATGAAAAGTATTAGTTGTTACAGCGTACCAGTTTCTATATCTCTCCCTTTATTGAAAAAATCCCCCTTTCAAGCCATACTGTCACCATGGAAAGTCCGGTAAAGAAAATCGCGGATCAGGAGCTTGAAGCGCTGCTGGTTCCCCGGTTTATGAACTATGTCCGCTATTGGACCGAAAGCGACCGCCATGTTGAAACGACGCCCTCTACGCTGGGGCAGTGGGATTTGGCGCGGGCGCTGCGGGATGAACTGCTGGGGCTTGGCGTTAAAGAAACGGAATTGACTCCTCACTGTTATGTAATTGCCCGCATTCCGCCCAGCAAAGGCAGGGAAAATATTCCTTCCGTTGGATTCCTTGCCCATATTGATACGGCAAGTGATGTTTCGGGAAAAGATGTTAAGCCTCAGTTGGTGCGTGATTACAACGGAGAGAAGATTGAGCTTTCAGGCGGCTTGTCGCTTGATCCGGCGCGGGAGCCGGGTCTGGCGGCGCAGAAGGGCAAAAATATAATTCACACGAATGGCGATACCCTGCTGGGCGCTGATGACAAGGCGGGCGTTGCGGAGATTATGGCGGCGCTTGAGTACCTTTTGAGTCATCCTGAAATACCGCATGGTCCCGTGGAAATAATTTTTTCGCCCGATGAGGAAACCGGCAAGGGGCTGCCTGAATTTCCTTTGGAAAAAATCAAGTCCGTCGTTTGCTACACTCTGGACGGCGGCCCGATGGGAGAAATTGAAACTGAATGTTTTAACGCCTGGAAAGCTGATATTGAGTGTAAAGGCAAGGTTATTCATGTCGGCGCGGCGCGGGGTATTTTGGCGAATGCCGCGCTCATGGCCGCCTCTTGCGCGGTAATGCTGCCCCGCTCGGAAAGCCCGGAAGCCACCGACGGTTATTACGGTTACTACTGCCCCATGGAACTGTCCGGCGATCTGGAAAGCGCTCACGTGGAAATCTTTCTGCGGGATTTTGAAAGCGACGGCATTAAGCGGCGGCTGGCCGCGTTAGAGGCTATAGCCAAAACAGTGGAGGCGCAGTTTCCCGGCGGGCAGGTTATTGTTAAATCAAGCCCTCAATACTATAATATGAAGGAAAAGATTGACGGACAGCCGCGGGCGCTTGAGCGTCTGAAAACAGCGCTGGACAATATTGGCATTGAATGGCGGCTTAAGCCCATACGGGGCGGAACTGACGGCTCACGCCTGACCGAGATGGGAATTCCCACCCCGAATATCTTCACCGGCGGGAGGAACTTTCACAGCCGGCAGGAATGGGTGAGTGTCAGCGAAATGTACGCCGCCTGTAAAGTTGTTATAGAACTAATCAGGCTGTGGGGAGAATGAAAATGGATACTTTGGCAACAACGTTCCGTGAAGAAATAAAAAAAGCTATGGCCCTGACAAAGGTATCCACGGTTATTACCGGCGAAAATGTGTACCAGGAGGGCAATAGCGACATTCTTCCAATTCTTGATCAGATGGCCGAATCGCTGATACTTCCCGGTTCCGGCGTAGACGGCATGGAAAACCTTGAAGAACTTTTGGCAAAAGCGGAATCGGGCAAGGCTTGCCTGCTTCTGGTTGAGCATTACAGTAATCTTGATCTTTCGCTTGTTTCCCTGCTGGTGCGGCTGGCCGGGGGCCGTGGCGGCGACATCGCAAAAGCGTTAATCGCCATTGCCGGCATGAAGCTTAACGAAGACAATCCGGTAGTGGCGGCCTTTGCCAGCGCCTACACCCGTATCGTTATTTATCCCAGCCGTTCAATTAAGGGGCTGGAAGGTGAAAAGAAAAAAGCGGAACTTGCCCGCAGCAACGGCATTAACCGCGCCGCAATGAAGGCGCTTGATGAACTTAAAACACAGGGCAGGCTGGTTTTGGTATTCCCGTCGGGAACCCGTTACCGTCCCTGGGATCCCTCAACCAAAAAGGGAGTGCGCGAGATTGACTCTTATCTCCGTTCGTTTGATTATATGTGTTGTGTTGCGCTTAACGGTGAGGTTCTTCATGTGCAGCAAACGGATATGCTGAATGACGCGGTAGGCAGGGATATAATACGGATAACAGCGGGTCCAGTGCAATCATGCGTTGAATTTCGCAACAGGGCGCGGGCCGCCGCGGAAACAGCCGGCAATGAGGATAAAAAACAGGCCGTGGTTGACGCGATTATGGCGGAACTGGACCGGCTGCATATTGGCGCGGAAGAAAAACGTCAAAAAATGTTGGAGGAAAAACATGACTAACGAAGAGGTTACCCAATTAATCAACGAGTACTCAAATCTGGTGCTGGAAAAGGGCGTTATTAACAACGAATTATACTCAAAGTACGAAGTAAAACGCGGATTGCGGGATGTCAGCGGAAAAGGCGTACTGGTGGGTCTGACGGAAATTTCGGAAATTATTTCATACATTATTGAAGACAGCGACATGGTTCCCTGCGAGGGAAAATTGTATTACCGGGGCATCAATATTGAAAAAATCGTTCAGGGCTTTTTGGACGAGGGACGTTTTGGTTTTGAGGAAACGTGCTTTCTGCTGCTTTTTGGACATTTACCCAATCAGAAGGAATTTACCGTTTTTTCCGGCCTGCTTGATCAATGCGCTTCCTTACCGGACAGTTTTCTGCGCGGCACAATTATGGACGCGCCCAGCAAGGACATGATGAATTCACTGGCAAAAAGCGTATTGACCCTGTATGCCTATGATAACAACCCCGATGATATTTCCGTTGTCAATGTTGTACGTCAGTCAATTAACCTGATAGCCCAATTTCCCCTGCTGGCGATTTACGGTTATCAATCCTATGCCCATACCCACCGCGGTCAGAGCCTGGTTATTCATCCCCCGATGAAAGGGCTGTCCATTGCCGAAAATCTGCTGCATATGCTTCGCCCCGACTCAAAATATTCTCAACTGGAAGCCCAGATTCTTGACATTGCCCTGGTACTTCACGCGGAACACGGCGGCGGTAACAATTCTACCTTTACCACCCATGTGGTTTCGTCTTCCCACACGGACACCTATTCCGCCATAGTGGCGGCGCTCGGTTCGCTGAAAGGACCGCGTCACGGCGGGGCAAACATCAAAGTTGTACAGATGTTTCGCGATATGCAGGAAAAAATTAAAGACTGGAATGATGATGAGGAAATAACCGTCCATCTTGAAAAACTGCTCAACAAGGAAGCCTTTGACCGCGCCGGCCTGATTTACGGGATGGGTCATGCCGTATATACGCTGTCCGATCCCCGCGCGTTAATTTTCAAGCGTTTTGTCGAGGAACTTGCCAATGAAAAACAACGGCAAAAAGAATATCTCTTGTACTCAAAAGTTGAAAGCCTTGCCCCCCAGGTAATCGGGAGACTGCGGAAAATTTATAAAGGTGTCAGCGCCAACATAGATTTTTACTCCGGCTTCGTCTACAGTATGCTTGATCTGCCTGAAGAGCTGTACACGCCGCTTTTTGCCGTTGCCCGTGTCTCCGGCTGGTGCGCCCATCGTATTGAGGAACTGGTCAACGCGGGCAAGATAATCCGCCCCGCTTACAAATCCGTTGCGAAGCAGATACCTTACATGTCGTTACGTGAAAGGGGATAAATTCTTTGCCGCAGATTTCTGATCTTGTTCGGATGATAGGCAGGATTTAGTTGGCTGCCAAAACCGCAGAGTCCATAAACAGGCATCTTGAACGGCTGATGCCGGTACTGACGCCTCTGGGTATTGCGCTGGGTTTTCTTCTGCCGGGCGTATTTATACATCTGCGGCCTTTTGTTCCCTGGCTCTTCGGCCTTATGACTCTTTCCGGGGCCTTAAAACTGCGGGTTACTGAATTCGGCAATACCATACGCAATCCTGTCCCCATACTGGCATTTTTTGTTTCCACTCATGTACTGATGCCGTATTGCGCCCTGCTTGCCGCTTCCCGTTTTTTCGGCGGCAGCCCGGATACTGTCGCCAGTTTTATCCTGCTGTTTGCCGGCCCCATAGCCGTTTCAAGTTTTATGTGGGTAAGTATTTTTCAGGGAGACAAAGCCCTCTGCCTGACCCTGATTCTGCTGGACACCATGCTTGCGCCGCTGGTAGTGCCGGGTACTGTTTCGCTGTTGATGGGCGCAAAAGTGGCAATGGATATGAGCGGCATTGCCATTTCACTTATTTTGATGGTAGTAATCCCGACAATTATCGGCGTTACCGTTAATGAAATCAGCCGAGAAAAAATCCCTTCTCTGATTTGTCCTTATCTTAATCCGGTCTCAAAAATCTGCCTTATGCTGGTTATCGCCGCAAATACCTCGCCGGTTGCAAAAACAATTCAGCTTGATAACCCGGAAGTCTGGAAAATCGCCGGGATGTGCATCTTCCTTTCCGCCGGAGGTTTCATGGTATCAAAATTTACCGCCATTACTATTAGGTGCAATTCAACAAAAAGCGTTACTATGTTTTTTTGCGGCGGATTGCGGAACATCAGCGCCGTTACTACCATAGCGGTAACATTTTTCCCCGAATCAGCCGCCCTGCCTGCCCTGCTGGGCATTGTGTTTCAGCAGACCATTTCGGCCATTATGGGAAAATTATTCTTAGCGAAGGCTTAACGGTTCTGTTAAAACTGCGGGATAAAAAATGAGCGGCGATTTACTGAAAACAACTTCAAACCATTTGGACTCCCTAAATAATGAAACAAAATGTGTTACAAGCGTATTTACTGTTTTTTTTGAAGACCCGTTTTGGGTCGGAATATTGGAAGAAAATTATAACGGCATAAATTATGAAGAAATATTGAAAATAAATAAAAAAGAAAGAAAACAAGAGAAAATAATGAATAAAGAGGAAAAATATAAAAAGAAACTGGAAAAGAAATCAGAAAAAAAGAAAGGACATTAATAAAAGTCAAATATGATGAATATTCCCGCCGATTACCCGTTCTTTGCCGGATAGATCTCTGCGGGTTTGTATAGTGGTAAAGCCCGCTTGTAATAACAGGGATTTTATGCGCTCCATCTGGCGGGGATCGGCTTCCAGCAGCAGGCCGCCGCCGGAACAGAGAAATTCCGGCGCGCGGGAAATGATGCTTCTGATTATGTCCAGGCCGTCGCCGCCGCCGTCCAGCGCCAACATTGGCTCCCCGCGGACTTCGGGGCTTAGGCCGGCAATTTCCGCGGTGGGAATGTAGGGTGGATTGCTTATTATGAGGGAGAATAGAGAACGTTGTTCATTTGAAAAAGCATCGAAAAGATCGCCTCGGCAAAAATGAATTGTTTCAGATGACAGCAAACGACTGGCATTGGCTTGCGCGATCTCAAGCGCCTCAACAGAAATATCCGTCGCCCAGATTTCCAGTTCCGGCATTGCGTGTTTTAAGGCAATGGCAACCACGCCGCAGCCGGTACAAAGGTCAAGAATACGAAGCGGTGATTTGCTTGCTAATTGTTCCAATGCCGCCTCTACCAATGTTTCCGTATCGGGCCGGGGCACTAAGACCGCGGGGTTCACCTGAAAATCCATTCCGTAAAATTCCTTTCTGCCCAGAATATAGGCGGTACATTCCCCGGCCAGCCGCCGCTTGATGAGACCGTCAAAAATAGCGCGTAACGCTTCGGTAAGCGGTTCTGAGGCGGCGGTCATCAGCGATGAACGGCTTGTCTTGAGAACTTCGGCAAGGAGCAGGGAAGCGTCAAGTCCGGGGTTTTCAACGCCCGCCGCGGCGAGAACGGCGCTGCCTTCGGTAAGGGCTTCACGAATGGTCATCATATAAAAAATTAAGAGGCGGCTTCGGAACTGGTCATCTTCAATAATTCTTCGCGGGCTGACAATTTGAGCGCGTCAAATACTTCGCCGATGTCGCCTTCCATAATGCGGTCCAGTTTATACAGGGTAAGGCCGATGCGGTGATCGGTAACGCGGTTGTCGGGGAAATTGTAGGTTCTGATCCGCTCGGAACGGTCGCCGGAACCGACCTGGGTTTTCCGGGCTTCGGCGCGTTCGGCGGCGGCTTTTGCCTCCTCCGCTTCATATATACGCGCCCGCAGTATACGCATGGCCTTGGCCTTGTTTTTTATCTGGCTTTTTTCGTCCTGACAGTGGACGGTAATGCCGGTAGGGAGGTGGGTAATCCGCACGGCGGAGTCAGTGGTATTAACGCACTGGCCGCCGGGGCCGCCGGCGCGCATTACATCAATGCGGAGGTCTTCCTGCCTGACGTCAATTTCGGTTTCATCCGCTTCGGGCAGCACCGCCACCGTCACCGCCGATGTGTGAATTCTGCCGGATGATTCGGTTTCCGGAACCCGCTGTACGCGGTGAACGCCGGATTCATAGCGGAGGTTTTCGTATACATTATTACCGCTGATTGAAAACACAATTTCTTTCAAACCGCCCAATTCGGTTTCGTTGGAACTCATTATTTCGAATTTCCAGCCCTTGGTCTCGGCAAAGCGGGAATACAGGCGGTACAAATCCGCGGCAAACAGGGCCGCTTCTTCCCCGCCGGTTCCGGCCCGGATTTCCATAATAATATTTTTTTCATCCAGTGGGTCTTTGGGGATAAGGAGGAATTTCAACCGGTCTTCACAGTCCCGCAGCCTGGTTTCCAGCTCTTTGAATTCTTCCCGGGCAAGTTCCCGCATCTGGGGATCTTTTTCTTCCTGGGCGATAAGTTTCGCTTCCTCAAGCTGTTTTGACAGATCCTCGGTTTCACCATGAATAGCGGCAATTTCACTAAGCTGCGAATATTCCTTCATGGCGCTGCGGTAACGGTTTTGATCTTTGGTAAGGTCCGGGTCCTGTATGAGTAGAGATAATTCTCCGTAACGTTTTAAGAGGGAACTGAGCCGTTCATTCATGAAGCTTTGTTGTCCGCCTCGTTGTTTTCCAGCGGCAGGAAAACAATAAATGCCGTACCCTTGCCCCATTCGGTCTGCAATTTTATGGTTCCTTTCACGGCATGTACCCGGTCCCGAACCAGATTTAAGCCTATACCCCGGCCCGCGTGAACACCTTCGGTTTCCGCGGTGCTGAATCCCGGCGCAAATATCGCCTGCAGCAAAGCGCCTTTGTTGTTTACATCTTCCTTTTTAATCATGTTCATGCCCAGAGCTTTTTCGCCGATCTTTTTGAAGTCAAGCCCTCTGCCGTCATCTACCAACTTGACCTGGATAATTTTACCGTCAGTTTTAATTGAAAGCTGTATGGTTCCGGTTTCCTTCTTTCCTTTTGCCACCCGCTCATCGGGCAGTTCTACGCCATGCACAACCGAATTGCGGATTAACTGCATAAGCACTTCTTTTATCACCCGCCGCGGCCCTTTTTCCAGCGCCAGGGAATTAACCTCGGACGCGACAAACTTTACCTTTTTCCCCATATCGGACGCCGCCCTGTTGGTAGCCTTGGTCAAAGATTCAATAAGGACATATTCATTCTGTTTCTTTCCGCCGGTGTTTCCGACCTTGAATGAATTAATCCTGTCTATAACGGTTTTGAATCCGTCTTTTTCTTTGGAAAGTTTTTCAAGCTCCATAGTCAGATGAAGCATATCATCGAACGCAACTTCGGTTTCCTGTTCCCGCATTTTCTTTATTTGTGATTCCAGGGCATGCACCTTGTCGCCAAAGGTATTAAGACCCAGAATAACCGCGTTGGATTTTATCGCGTGAACCGATTGGTAAACTTCCACCAATGCTTCATGGGCGGTGAAACTGTCATTTTTGAGGGTTTCATCAATCCGGGTAAATTCATACTCCGCATCCCCCAGGAAATCGCTGAATACCGTGGGGTCTACCTGAATAAGTTCAAAGATGGAGCGCATCTCTTCCTGCCGCCTGCTTTCCTCTTCCGCCAGCCGCTGCTGCAATTCTACTTTGGCGGTAATGTCGTAAATAACGACCAGAATAAAGTCCTCTCCTTTGCCCCGTTCTACCGTGACAAATTCACATTGAAATATTTTTTTGTCGCCCGTTCTGCTTACATAATGCAATTCATGGAGGGGATTAATATCATCCAGCGTCGCCTGATCAAAAATGCGGTCAAAGACCATCTCAAAATAATCTTTGATAGCGTCCCGCTCTTTGGAGGTAACCGAGGATGCCAAAAGATCTACAAACATTTTTCCGGTAAGTTCTTTTTCTGACAATAATTCTTCCAAATACCGGGAGTAGTTATCCTGTATAATACAATCCCGGTTCATAAAGAACAGGCCGATTTTCAGGTTGTCCCTCATGGCGGCAATTTCATCCCGCTCAGCGAGGTAGGTCATATCATGCAGGTTGACCAGCGTACCTTTGGAAGTTCCGCTCAAGCTGTTGGAAGCCGCCTTAAAGAACCGCTTTTGCCCATTCAGAACAAATTCCCAGTCAGCTTCGTACAGGCCCCTCTGACCGAGCATTTCGCTTGCCAGCAATTTGAGGTCCCTCCCGGGAAAAAGATCAATAAGGGATCGTCCGGTGGTCAGGTCAGGGTCTTCAATACCGGCCAGGTCCGACAGCGGCTTGCTGACATAAATAACTTTGTTTGATTTATCCACCATTGCAAGATAGTTCGCGGTAGTAGCCAAAAAGGTTCTAAAGGAATTTCCGTCATCAAGCGCTCTATTCAGGGTGACCGTAGCGGATCGGGCCAGTATAAGCAAAACCACACAGGAAAATAAATAAACAGCAAGACCGATTAATACGATACCCAGAGCCGCGCCTTCTCCCGCAATGGGAAGATTCAGGAAAAATAATACGCCAACTCCCATAATCTGTACTACGATATAAAACAGCGTTAGGGGAAAATTGGCATACAAACAACTGACTCCACAGGCGTACAGACAGACGATTAAAAAGTAAGCGCCTTGTCTGCCCCATATCATTACCATGACATTAAATAAAAATAAGATAATGGGAATAAAAAAAGCCAGCATAGAGAAATTCTTGGTCGATCTAAAAATAGGTATTAATAGTATAAGGGCCACTCCCAAGCCAAAACTCATCACGGTTTCGGAAACGCCCTCATTTCGTGCGGCAATGGCGTTGATGCCCAGAAATAAAATTATTGCAACCGTGCTTATGTTGGCAATCCTGAAATGTCCTGTATTCTTAACTTCGTTCATCTTCATTTTCAGAACCCCTGATAAGTCAAATTATTTACCGCAACAACTTGTACTGCCCCAGGAACTACTTTTAAGGTCATACTGGTATCCCGTAAGAATTCGCTGTCTGTTTTTACCCACATCGGCGTATCTGACTTAAGATCTATCTTTTTGGCCTGTATGCGAATACAGTTTGAAGGCATTTTCCCGCGAAAATATCTTTTGATGGATCTTGACGTTTTGAATGGACCGGTGGATTTGAAGAGTATCACATCCAGCAAACCATCATCCGGCGCCGCTTCCTTCAGAGCAATTTTATTGCGTCCAAAGTACGGTGAATTGATAACAAGAATCTGGCTGTAATTCCCGCTGTAATCAGCGTCGTCTATGGTAACCTGGTAGTGGTGGGCAATAATTTCTTTGTCAAACATGATACTTATATTGTTCACAAAAAACCAAAACCCCATAAAATAGCGGCTTATACCCTGGTTCATCCTCTCTTTTATCTCTGTTCTTTTCATGGCTTTCGCAGAATTAGAACCTATAGAGCAGCCGTTAATGGCGCAGTTATTTCCAACTTCAATTACATCGGTAGAAACAGTGTCAGACTCGGCAAGAGAATTAATATTTTTAAATAACTCCGCCTTTCCTTCCCCAAATACGCGGATAAAGCTATTCGTATTCCCATAGGGCACTACTGCCAGTTCCACATGGGAAAGCTCTACAATGCCGTTTAGACAGTCAAACAAAATATCATCCCCGCCTATGGCATAAACACGCGTCGTCTCAAATGGTTCGACTTGAGCTACCTGTCCCTGAATAAGCCCTATGGCATTCCGGGGATAATGAGAAAACATGATGGAGAAATCCGGTTTTTCCTGGGTTCTGAAATACTGCCCAATACTGTCAACCAGGCCATCCATTCTCCATTGCTGGTTAGTAAAGACTTTGGGATCGACTACGAATATATGCTTCATCTGTCTATTCCTCTGATGTTTTCTCCATGTCTACCAGTAAATGAAAAGAATCTTCCTCATGCTTAAAGGCAATACAGAGTATCCGCGATTGTTTGCCGGGCCACGCAAAGGAATGTTCGCTTCCTTTTATGACGGTCGGCAGTGAAATTACGATTTTTTCTCCGCCTGGCACTTCGTTTTTTATATTTCCGGCGATAATGTTGACTATTTCACCGACGGCGTCCACCGCGTCGTCATCCATTTCAGTATGGGCTATTCCCACCAGCGTATCGGCCAATTTGATGGCAAAACCCTTTTTCATGGATATAACCACCGCGCCGCGAATATCGCCGGAAAAACCGATTACCGCAGATATATCCTGTTCAAAGCCCAGTGTCCGGCCCGAAAAGTGGGGGTTTCCCGCAATGAGATCCAAACCTACAAAAGCTTTGAAGGTATTGAGCGTTGCATTGACAAAAGGTTTAATATACAATTCCAGTAATTCCATCTTAACTTATCTCCCCTTAAATGCTTTAAATAAAGGCAATTTGGTTATTTTTTCCTTAAAAAGATCCAAATTGATAGGTTTGGTGATATAATCAGTGGCTCCGTTTTTCAATGCCTCAATAACATTAAATTTGGCGGCTTCACTGGTAACCATAATAATCGGCAGGGTTTTGAACTTTTCCATAGACCTGACCTTTTTTAAAAAATCAATGCCCGATAATTTCGGCATATTCCAGTCCAACAGCACCAGATCAATGGGGTACATATCCAACTGTACCAGAGCTTCCTCCCCATCATTGGCCTCTACAAATACACAAGCAATTCCCAGTCCGGAAAACACCCCTTTTACGGTATTTCTCATAATTCTTGAATCATCAACAACCATAATCGTCGTAGCCATTTATTCCTCCACTATGAACCTTAAATATAATATAAATCCCAAAAAAAATCAACAACCCCCGGATTATTTGTATTTGAATTGAAAAGAGTACCATTTATTGATATAATGCCTTATGGTTCAGGATAATACCTGGTTCGAAAGCAGCGATGGGACCAAATTGTACCTCCGGCGCTGGCTGTCCGATCCGTCTTCCGCGGCGCGGCCTCGGGCTATACTGCATATTGTGCATGGCATGGCGGAACATGGGGGGCGTTACGGGCGGTTTGCGGAAAAACTATGCGGGGCCGGCATTGAAGTTTGGGCCGCCGACCAGCGGGGGCATGGAAAAACAGCGGATTTAAACATAAATGGTCCCGGTAAGGGCGGACTTTTGGGCCACTGCGCCGATAAAGACACTTTCGGGAAGGTAACCGCCGATATTGACGGTATCAACCGGGAAATACGGAAAACCTATCCGGATATACCTCTTTTCCTTTTGGGCCATTCATGGGGTTCATTTATCGTACAGAACTATATTGAGGGAGGGAAGGCGGGCTTTCAACCCGGGAAATTTCAGTCCGTTGACGGCTGTATCCTCTCCGGCACCAGGGGGCCGGGCGGTTTCAAAATCAAAACCGGGAAGCTGTTTATGACCTTATTGGCGCTTATTTACGGCCAGCGCCGGAAATCGTCCCTTGCCCGCGCCGCGGCGGACGGCCCCTATGACCGGCCTTTCCGTCCTATTCGGACTTCTTTTGACTGGATTTCCCGTGATGAGACGGAGGTAGACGCCTATGTTAATGATCCGCTCAGCGGATACCTGTGTTCCGCCGGTTTTTACCGCGATCTTGCCATAGGCCTCAGCCAGATACACCGGCCTGAAGCAATGGCCCGAATCCGGCGGGATTTGCCCATTTATATTTTTTGCGGCAGCGCCGATCCGGTCGGTGAAATGGGGGCCAGCCCCACCGCGCTGGTCAACGCATACCATTCCCTGGGCGTTAAAGACCTGGAATTTGTCCTCTACCCCGGCGCCCGGCACGAAACCCTCAATGAAACCAACCGCGATGAAGTGATGAACAACCTGCTTTCGTGGATATGCCGCCATACCGGTTCCGAACAAGCGGCGGGAAAGGAGTAAGCGGCCTTCATGCGTTTCCGGTACTCTGCCGAAGAAAACGGTAAATTAGTCAAAAAAGCGATAGTCTATACCCGTGACGAACATGGCATTAATTCTGAAGATGTAGATACAGAGGCAATAGGCATAGTGCGGCGGCTGAAAGACGCGGGCCACGAAAGCTACATTGTCGGCGGCGCGGTGCGGGACTTAATCCTCAGGAAAAAACCCAAAGACTTTGACATTGCCAGCGAGGCAAACCCATCCCGGATTAAAAAAATTTTCCGTAATTCCCGTATCATCGGCAGGCGTTTCAAACTGGTTCATGTGTATTTTGGCCCCCGCATTTTTGAGGTCTCAACTTTCCGTTCGCTTAAAGACGGACTTACCAGCAATACTTTTGGGAGCATCAGCGATGACGTGCTCCGCCGCGATTTTACCATGAACGCCCTGTTCTACGATCCGGAACAGCAAATAGTGATAGATTATGTCGGAGGTATGAAGGATATTCAGGCAAAACTGGTCAAGCCGATTATCCCCCTTGCGACCATTTTTAAGGATGATCCGGTGCGCATGATCCGCGCCGTTAAATACAGCGCCGCTACGGGTTTTACCCTGCCCTTGTCCCTCAAATGGAAAATAAAAACGGATTCGCCGCTGCTTGCTTCCATTTCACCCTCGCGGCTTACCGAAGAAATTTTCAAGATTATTCATTCATCCCAGGCGGCCCGCATTGTAGAGGCGTTGGACGACATGGGGCTGTACGCCTATCTTCAGCCCCAGGCCGCGCAGCTGATGAAGGAAAATCCCTTGTTTCGCAGCCGCTATCTGCGCAGTATGACTGCTTTGAATCAAGCGGGGTATAAAAACCTGCCCGGCGAAGCGCTGGGGGCGCTGGTAAACAATTATCTTGAAGACATCGCCGACTGGGAACAGGGTATCACCGAAAACTACCGGGCATGCTATACCGCGGCCCGGCGTTTTATACGACCGATGAATCCTCCCCGCTTCGAGCTTGATTACGCGGTGCGCCGTTTTTTTGCCGCCAACGGTATAACGATAAAAAAGTCCCATCTGGTAGACCGGGTCAACATCAACAGACCTCCGTTGCCGGGAACCGAAAGTAATGTTGCGGGAGGCGCTCATACCAGCACACCACACAAACGCCGCAGACGCAGGAAAAAGCCAATGCAGGAACTGGGGACCGGGGAATAAGAACCCTAACACCATGAATGTTTATTTCATCGGAAGCGACGCTTGACATATACATATTTTTTTTATAACCTTTGATATAATAAACATTATTGGGAAAACAATAGTATTCGGTTCATCAACTTCTAAAGAAGGCAAAAATGCAAGTTCTTAACAGATGTTTTGTAATTTTTTTTATGGCAATGATAACGCTCCCTTTGGTTTTTATTGACTTATCGTCAAACAGAGTCTCTGTTGAAGAAAACCGAATGCTTGCCGAATTCCCTAAACTGACCGAAATGAAAGAACATCCTGAAACATTTGTCCGGCAATTTGACAACTGGTTCAAAGACAGCGCCGGCTTCAGGGAACAACTGCTGGCGCTGTATAATTTCACGGGAATGAACACAAAGAGCGGTATCAGGTATGGAAACGGAGAGGTTATTTACCTTGTCGGAGAACAGGGGCATCATTTTTGGACAGGAAAGGATGAATATTTGATACGAAGATTTCAAGGAGAGCCCATCCTTTCTGATGAGCAACTGGCGAATATGGCAAATAAACTTGAAGAGATTAAAGATTACCTGGACAGGAAAGACATACCATTTATACTAATGTTTTGCACCTTTAAGGATGAAATTTATTTTGAATTTTATCCAAAATCAATTAAACGCGGCCCGGAACCTATTCCGTTAGACATAATGACCAATTACATTAAGGAGCATACAAATGTCGATGTTTTTAATATCAGGCAGGCTTTACTGGCGGAAAAAAATAACTATATGCTGTACCCTGTATCTTTCGGTGATTTAGGCCACTATACCGAAATAGGGGCGTTTTTCGCGTACCGCGAGTTAATGAAACACATAAATAAATACTTCCCTGATATTGCCCCCTATGAATTAAGCGATATTAAAATAAACCATGACAAAGACGGAATACCTGCCGTATCCCTGAAAACAAAAACAACATACAAAAAGCTTGATCCGTCTTTTTTTGACGATGTTGAATTGAACCGGCCTTTTACATGGGAAAATGTGGCTTTCGAAAACAACAACGCGGATTTGCCGGTAATTTTGATCTTTCGTGACAGCTATGCTAGCTATTTTAATGAATCTTTTTTTGGTAAATACATTGCGCAACAATTCGGCAAAGCAATTTTTATTCATTATACAAACATGAAACACTTTGAAGAATATGTTGCCAAATATAAACCTGATTTAATCGTATTCGAAACGGTGTGGGCTAACGCATTAAGCCAAAACATCGCCGAGATTCCGGAGCTTACAGTCACGCGTGGTAACTTCTAAGGAGGGAAAAATGCAAGTTCTTAACAAATGTTTTGTAATTTTTTTTATGGCAATGATAACGCTCCCTTTGGTTTTTATTGACTTATCCTCAAACAGAGTCTCTGTTGAAGAAAACCGGATGCTTGCGGACCGTCCCAAACTAACTGAAATGAAAGAACATCCTGAAATGTTTGTCCGGCAATTTGATAACTGGTTCAATGACAGCGCCGGCTTCAGGGAACAGCTGCTGGCGCTGTATAATTTCATGGGAATGAATACAAGGAGCGGTGTTAAGTATGGAAACGGAAAGCATATTTTTCTTGTTGGGGAACATGGGCATCATTTTTATGCAGGAGAAAATGAATATTTGATACGAAGATTTCAAGGAGAGCCTATTTTTTCTGATGAGCAATTGGCGAATATGGCAAATAAACTTGAAAATGTTAAAGATTACCTGGGCAGGAAAGGCATACCATTTATTGTTATGTTTTGCACCTTAAAAGAGGAAATTTATCCTGAATTTTATCCAAAATCAATAAAACGCGGCCCGGAACCTATTCAATTGGACATAATAACATCTTACCTTCAGGAACACACAAGCGTTGATGTTTTTAATATCAGGCAGGCTTTACTGGCGGAAAAAAATAATTATGTGCTGTATCCTGTATCTTTCGGTGATTTAGTACACTATACCGAAATAGGGGCGTTTTTCGTGTACCGCGAATTGATGAAACATATAAATAAATACTTCCCTGATATTGTACCCTATGAATTAAGCGATATTGAAATAAGCTATGGTAAAGATGAAATACTTGTCGTATCCCTGAAAACAAAAACAGCATACAAAAAGCTGGATCTGTCTTTTTTTGACGATGTTGAGTTGATCCGGCCTTTTACATGGGAAAATGTGGCTTTCGAAAACAAAAACGCGGATTTGCCGGTAGTTCTGTTTTTGCGTGACAGCTATGCTAATGAAAATTTTATTGGTAAATACATTGCGCAACAATTCGGCAGAGCAATTTTTATTCATTATACAAACATGAAACACATTGAAGAATATGTTGCCAAATATAAGCCTGATTTAATCGTATTTGAAACACGGGATATTGACGTATTCAGCGGATCTGCCGCCGAGATTCCGGAACTTACAGTCACGCGCAGTAACTTCTAAATTAAGGAAGTAAAAATGCAAGTTCTTAACAGATGTTTTGTAATTCTCTTTATGACAATGATAACGCTTCCTTTGATTTTTATTGACTTATCGTCAAACAGAGTCTCTGTTCAGGAAAACCGGATGCTTGCCGAATTCCCTAAACTGACCGATTTTAAAAAACATCAGGGAACATTTATCCGGGATTTTGACGCATGGTTTAAGGACAGTACCGGCTTCAGGGAACAACTGCTGGCGCTGTACAATTTCACGGGAATGAATACAAGAAGCGGCGTCAAATATAGAAACGGACAGTATGTTTATCTTATCGGAGAACATGGGCATCATTTTTTTGCAGGAGAGAATGAATATTTGATACGAAGGTTTCAGGGAAAGCCTATTTTTTCTGATGAGCAATTGACGAATATGGCAAATAAACTTGAAGAGATCAAAGATTATCTGGACAGGAAAGGTATACCATTTATACTAATGTTTTGCACCTTTAAGGAGGCAATTTATCCTGAATTTTATCCAAATTTAATTAAACGCGGTCCGGAACCTATTCCGTTAGATATAACAACCAATTACATTAAAGAGCATACAAATGTCGATGTTTTTAATATCAGGCAGGCTTTACTGGCGGAAAAAAATAACTATATGCTGTACCCTGTATCTTTCGGTGATTTAGGTCATTATACCGAAATAGGGGCGTTTTTCGCGTATCGCGAGTTGATGAAACACATAAATAAATATTTCCCTGATATTGCACCCTATGAATTAAGCGATATCGAAATAAACTATAACAAAGACGGAATACCTGTCGTATCCCTGAAAACAAAAACAGCATATAAAGAGCTTGATCCGTCTTTTTTTGACGATGTTGAATTAAACCGGCCTTTTACATGGGAAAATGTTGCTTTCGAAAACAACAACACGGATTTGCCGGTAATTCTGTTCCTTCGTGACAGCTATGCCGGCGAATCTTTCTTTGGTAAATACATTGCGCAACAATTCGGCAAAGCAATTTTTATTCATCATTTGAACATGAAACACATTGAAGAATATGTTGCCAAATATAAACCTGATTTAATCGTATTTGAAACGGTGCTGCTTGACGACGGATTTGGCAGGAATGTCGCTGAGATTCCGGAACTGCCGTAATTTCCATCGGAAGCGGCTACAACAAGGGTTTCTTTATTACTTCTGCGGAAAATTCTTCAAAATGACTTGACAAAAAACACTGAGTTGCATCATTAGTTATTACGGAGATATTTCTTAGTATTCGGTTTATCAACTTCTAAGGAGGGAAAAATGCAAGTTCTTAACAAATGTTTTGTAATTCTTTTTATGGCAATGATAACGCTCCCTTTGGTTTTTATTGACTTATCCTCAAACAGAGTCTCTGTTGAAGAAAACCGGATGCTTGCGGACCGTCCCAAACTAACTGAAATGAAAGAACATCCTGAAATGTTTGTCCGGCAATTTGATAACTGGTTCAATGACAGCGCCGGCTTCAGGGAACAGCTGCTGGCGCTGTATAATTTCATGGGAATGAATACAAGGAGCGGTGTTAAGTATGGAAACGGAAAGCATATTTTTCTTGTTGGGGAACATGGGCATCATTTTTATGCAGGAGAAAATGAATATTTGATACGAAGATTTCAAGGAGAGCCTATTTTTTCTGATGAGCAATTGGCGAATATGGCAAATAAACTTGAAAATGTTAAAGATTACCTGGGCAGGAAAGGCATACCATTTATTGTTATGTTTTGCACCTTAAAAGAGGAAATTTATCCTGAATTTTATCCAAAATCAATAAAACGCGGCCCGGAACCTATTCAATTGGACATAATAACATCTTACCTTCAGGAACACACAAGCGTTGATGTTTTTAATATCAGGCAGGCTTTACTGGCGGAAAAAAATAATTATGTGCTGTATCCTGTATCTTTCGGTGATTTAGTACACTATACCGAAATAGGGGCGTTTTTCGTGTACCGCGAATTGATGAAACATATAAATAAATACTTCCCTGATATTGTACCCTATGAATTAAGCGATATTGAAATAAGCTATGGTAAAGATGAAATACTTGTCGTATCCCTGAAAACAAAAACAGCATACAAAAAGCTGGATCTGTCTTTTTTTGACGATGTTGAGTTGATCCGGCCTTTTACATGGGAAAATGTGGCTTTCGAAAACAAAAACGCGGATTTGCCGGTAGTTCTGTTTTTGCGTGACAGCTATGCTAATGAAAATTTTATTGGTAAATACATTGCGCAACAATTCGGCAGAGCAATTTTTATTCAT
>Ga0268262_10002014_pt1 | contig 24009 bp, 14 predicted proteins | sample TergutNc150P3_FD_190354 | JGI IMG/M metagenome (GOLD analysis project Ga0268262, IMG submission 190354) | Nasutitermes corniger P3 segment gut microbial community from laboratory colony in Florida, USA - Nc150 P3 (SPAdes) (version 2) | ecosystem: Host-associated > Arthropoda: Insects >...
CAGTGAGCCTTCCCGGCTTCTTTAGAATAACGTCATCAATGGATATTTTGCCTACATCATGAAGCTGACTGGACTGAAGCAGAAGGTCTACATTCCAGCCTTTTGTTTCTTCCCGGTAAACACCGTTTTTTTCAATTTCTTCCAGCAGAATTTTAATTCCCCGCTGGGTTCTTTCAATATGACCGCCTGTAATATCATCGCGGCATTCTACCAATTCCGCCATTGTTTTTAAAAGAGCATTTTGCAGATCCAAAACGCTCTGCATTTTTTCTTCTACCATCTTTTGTAAATTTTCATTAAAGTACTGCAACTCTTTTCTCTGGCCTTCCACCAGCAGGTGTACCTCAATGCGTTTGAGAAGAAGAGCCGGATTGAATGGCTTGGTTATATAGTCAATCGCACCCAGAGAAAGTCCTTCCAGTTCATCACCGGATTCGTTCTTTGCGGTAAGAAAGATAACCGGAATATCCTTGGTCTCAGGTTTAGACTTGAGTATTTTAATCGCTTCATAGCCGTTCATTACCGGCATATCAATATCCAGAAGAATTATTGCGGGGGTATTGTTTTCCAAAAGGCTGAACAGTTTCGCGGCTGAAGGAGCGGTGGCGACAGTATATTTTTCTTCCAAAAAATTATTACCGATTTTAAGATTGGTAATGTTATCGTCAACAAGTATGATTAGTTTCTTTTCACTTTCCATATTTGCTCCTTAATTTTCAGCGTTAACTAATTCTTCAACTATTTTTACCGCGTTATCGAATTCTGTCATAAGCACCTGATCGGAAATTTGATCGAGAATCTCCTTAAGTTTTAAATCGTGCGCTTGCTCACCCAACGTATTCAATATACGTTTAATTTCAGGAATTTTCTGGGATTTCAACGCTTTGACAAGTTCGTTAAATAGCCGGGAATTGGGAATAGAGAGTTGGGAGTATTGAACATCATGATCTTCATGTTTATTCGTTTCCAGAGCATCACGAATATTTTTTAACAATTCCTCAAGTTTGTGTACAAAGTCGGGCAGATTTTCGCGGATAAAAGCTACATCTCCGGCTTTACCCACAGCTTCAAGTCCCGCCGCCACTGACGATATTCCCTGCGCGCCTATGGAAGCGGATGCGCTTTTCAGAGCATGGACATTGGTAATTAACGCAGGCAGGGTTTCCGCCGAAGGCCGCTTCCGCAGCAGCAGCAACCGTTCTTCAACATCTGTACAAAACATTGATAACACTTTTATATAGGTGGTTTCAGTTCCGCCTGTCATGGTGACGCCTTTTGCCGTATCAACGCCGGGAATGTCAGGGATCGTCCCCAAACTCGTCGGGGCCGTTGAAGCAACTCTGCTTTGTTCATTCACTCCGCTTAACGCGGCGCTTTTCTGGGTGTCCCTTTTCTCTTTCGGTATCCAACGGTCAAGAATTTCATCCAGTTTGGAAATATCTATAGGTTTGGAGAGAAAATCGTTAAAACCGTTTTCAATAAACATTTCCCGCATTCCTATAACTGCATTGGCGGTTAGCGCAATTATTGGAATTTGTTTACGCAAAGATTTATCATTGTTTTGAGTATCACCTGCGATAAAACTCGCTTTGTTTTTATCTTGCGCATGTTCTTTTTCCCATGCCCGGATAATTTTCACAGCTTCAATTCCGTCCATTTCCGGCATCATGTGATCCATAAACACAATGTCGTATTCGCGCTTCTCCGAAGCAGCCTGCTTTACCAGTTCTATAGCTTTTAAACCGTTGAGGCATGTGTCCACTGCTATGCGGTAAGGGGCAATAAGACCCTCAACTACTTTGAGGTTAGTCGCAATGTCATCTACTACAAGAATCCGCGCGCGTGGGGAAGTAAAGCGAATTACGCCTAAACTCTTGATATAACCTTTGTTATCTTCCTTGCCGTTTAGTATATTGGCAATCGACAGGGACTGTATCGGTATGGACACAAAACGTACGCCGGGTATACGGGTTTCGGTTCCCCATTCTACCATAAGAGCAAGGGGCGGTTTTTTTCCTCCGTAAAAAGACGCATTACTCTTTCCCATCACGGGTTCGATCTTTTCATAAAGGCCGTAACCTGAAAACACATAAAACCATTCTTCACGGTAAAGGGCTGCGGCAAAATCATCCTGATTTGTTACCATAGTATAAGGAACGCCCATATTTTCCAGCGTCCAGCATACCGATTTTGCATAGACAGCCCGGCCTTCATAAACCAGTATCTTCTTTTTTCCCGCATCCTCTACAACAGCGAAGGGTATTTCTTTTTGAATACCTTGGGGAATAACTGCCGTGAATACACTGCCCTTGCCGTATTCACTTTCCATGCTTATGTTTCCGCCCATAGCGATACATAGCCGTTTGGTAATAGCAAGCCCAAGTCCTGTGCCTTCAACATTTTGGTTCTTCTTTATATCTACCTTAACGAACTCATCAAAAAGTTTTGCCTGATCTTCCGGCTTTATTCCTTTTCCGGTGTCGGACACAATTATCTTAAGCCAGACTTGTTTATCATCCCGTTTGTCAACGCTAACGACTAAACCGACATGGCCTCTTTCCGAATATTTTACCGCGTTGGACAGGAGGTTAAGAAAAATTTGACGCAGCCGTACTTCATCTCCGATAAGACTATTGGGAATTTTCCCGTCTATATTGGTAAAGAACCGCAGAGGTTTTTCCATAAGGCGTGTACGAATAATGTTGATTGTGTCATTGATCAGGGATGAAAGCATGTAGTTGACGGGGACAATTTCCAGTTTACCGGCTTCGATTTTTGAGAAATCAAGAATATCGTTAATTATTGAGACAAGATTATTTCCAGCCTGTTTGATGTCCTGCACATAACCAAGGGCTTCGCTGGAGAGTTCTCCGCGCAGCAACAACTCCGCCATGCCGGTAATGGCGTTCATGGGGGTGCGGATTTCGTGACTCATCTTCGCGAGAAAATCACTTTTGGCCTGCGAAGCGAACTCCGCTTTGCGGTTCGCTTCACGCAATTGCAGATTATGTTCCGCCATTGCGTTTTCCAAACGGGCAATGAAAACATTAATGACAATTAACAGGAATAAAATAAGAAACAACATACTGAAGAATACGGTATTCATTGCTTGATTCACCGCAAGAAATCCGGACATCGGATAACTCACGACAAGATACCATTCCATACTCGGGATGGAATTTACCAGATATATTTTTTTATCATAATCAAAATAAGGATCATCTATCTCAGAAATATTATGTGCGACCTTGATCAATTTTTTTCCGGTCTCGCCGAGCAGTTCATCAAGACGAACTTTTTTTTCAACAAGACTATAATCCACCGCTACGGTAATTTCATTGTATTTATTGAACATATACGGAGTAATCTTGCTGTCAATTTCCTGATAGCTGTTCGCCACAAAATCTGTAAAACCGGTAAGGTCTATTCCTGTGCCAAGCATCCCTATAGGCTTTTTATCCGTATCTGCTGTAAATACCGGAACATTAACCCAAAGGTGTATTTGATCCAAATCAGGATTATAATTAATGTTAAAATTAAATTTTTCTGTTTCGTACATTGTTAAATTGTACCAATAGGACTCAGGATCATCAGGATTTACAACGTAAGGATCATTTCCCGTTGAATAAAAAATTTTATCTATATCATTGATCCAGAAAACCATTTTATTATCGAAATGTTCCTTATAAAGAGTAAATTCGGTGTCAGCTAAAGCTTTAAGAGCCGGATCAGAAGGATTCATAAAATATTGTCTAATAACCGGAGTATCCGCCATTTTTAATACAAGCGCAAGTTCACTGTTTACCGTCCTTGCCAAACGCAGCCGCATTGTTTCAGACGCTATAGAGAGCTGCTGCTTAATAAAAAAACGGTTGGTTTTATTCGCGGAAATAATAAATACAGTAATAGTTGACAAAGCAATAACCAGGAAAAGTATGCCGGAAAAAACAAGAAATGTTTTATTGACATATTTTCTTAATGATTTGACAAGGTTTATTATCATATTCGCAGCACCTCATCAATTATTTTCAAAGCGCTGTCGAATTCTGTCATTAATACTTGATCTGAAATTTGTTCTAGAATTTCTTTATACTTTGAATCATTCACTTGCTGATTCAATATACTCAATATACGTTTTATTTCGGAGATTTTTTGTGATTTTAGCGCATCGGCAAGTTCGTTAAACAGTTGGGATTGGAACGGAGATAGTAAGGTGTCAGCGTTGCCGCTTGGGGGAACATCCTGATACTCAGTCTTACTTTTTTCCAATACGTCCCGTATATTCTTTACAAGCATCGTAAGCTTCTGCGCAAATTCTAACAGGTGATCGTTAATAAAAACCATGTCCGCCGCTTTACCTGCGGCTTCAAACTCTGCGGCCCAATTCGATATTTCCTGCACTCCGACAGAGGCCGAAGCGCTCTTTAAAGCGTGAACATCGGTAATAAATGCAGGCATGGTGTCTGCCGAGGGCAGCCTTTGCAGCAGAGGCAGCCGTTTTTCAACATCTTTACAGAACAAGGATAACACTTTTATATAATTGGCTACAGTTCCGCCTGTCATGGCAATGCCCTTTGTCGTATCAACACCGGAAATGGAATTAAATAAAAAATCAGAACTATTATCAGATAATCTCTCATTTATTATTTCTTCTTTTTCATTTTTTCTTTTCTCTTTCGGTATCCAGCGGTCCAGTATTTCATCCAGTTTGGATATGTCTATAGGTTTGGAAAGAAAATCATTAAAACTGTTTTCAATAAACATTTCGCGCATTCCCACAACGGCATTTGCTGTCAACGCAATTATTGGCATGGTACGGAATCGCCCGCCCTCCAACGCGCGGATAATTGCTGTCGTTTCAATACCGTCCATTTCCGGCATCATATGATCCATGAATACAATGTCGTATTCGCGCTTCTCCGAAACGGCTTGTTTTACCATCTCTATTGCTTGTAAACCGCTCAAGCATGTATCCACTACCGCCCGGTAAGGAGCAAGAAGTCCCTCGACTACTTTGAGGTTAGTCGCAATGTCATCCACAACAAGAATCCGTGCACGGGGGAATGTAAAACGGATTACACCGAAATTCTTGATATAACCTTTACTGTCCGTTTTGCCGTTTAACACATTTGCGATGGACATGGACTGTACCGGTATGGACACAAAACGCACATCGGGTATGTAAGCTTCGGTTCCCCATTCTGCCATAAGAGCCAGAGACGGCTTTTTCCCTCCGTAAAAAGACGCATCGTTCTGTCCTATCAACGGTTTGATTTTTTTATAAAGGCCGTAACCCGAAAACACATAAAACCATTCTTTACAAAATAAGGCTTCCGCAAAATCATCATGATCTGTCACCATAACATAGGGGACGCTCATATTTTCCAACGTCCAGCACACAGAATTTGCGTAGACAGCCCGTCGTTCATAAACAAGTACCTTTTTCTTTTCCGGCTCTTCTACAACCGCAAAAATTGTTCCCAATTCAATGGACTGTGGAATGATTACCGTGAATACGCTGCCCCTGCCGTATTCGCTTTTCATGCTTATATCCCCTCCCATGGCGATACAGAGCCGTTTGGTAATGGCAAGCCCCAGTCCTGTTCCTTCAACATTCTGATTCTTCTTCATATCCACCTTGACAAACTCGTCAAAGAGTTTTGCCTGATCTTCCGGTTTTATTCCTCTTCCGGTATCGGATACGGTTATTTTAAGCCAGACTTGTTTATTGTCCCGTTTTTCTGCGGTAATGGTCAAACCTACATGGCCTTTTTCCGTATACTTTACCGCGTTGGATAATAGGTTAAGAAGAATTTGGCGCAGTCGTACTTCATCTCCTATAAGGTTGTTGGGAATTTTCCCGTCTATGTTGGTAAAGAATCGCAAGGGCTTTTCCATAATCCGCGTACGGATAATATTAACTGCGTCGTTAATTAAAGACGAAAGCATATAGTTGACAGGGTTTATTTCCAGTTTACCCGCTTCAATTTTTGAAAAATCAAGAATATCGTTAATTATTGATACAAGATTATTTCCAGCCTGTTTAATAGTAAGGATATGCTCATGGATAATCTCATGTCTGTCTTCGCGCAAGGCAAGCTCCGCCATACCGGTAATGGCGTTCATGGGGGTGCGGATTTCGTGGCTCATTTTCGCTAGAAATTCACTTTTGGCGGAACTTGCATCCTGCGCTATTTCCACCTGACGGTTTAAAAAAATAAAGTAGATAATACCGCTTACAAAAACAACGGCTACAGTTATGATCTGTACAATGGTAAGAAAAGTTACCAGTTTCCATGCCCGTACTATAGATCTGTCTTCAACATCCACCCCCGCAATGGCAGTTACATTCCCGGTTTCATCGAAAACAGGCATATAAGCGGACAGCAGTCCTTCCCAGCCAATATTGTAATTGCCAAGACCGGAACAGCTTGCCTGTCCTTTCTGCGCAGACATTATCCATGGCACGGTAAGCGGATCAAAAGGCGTTGTATCCAAACCTACCCGCGTTTCCTCGTTAAAATCATTGTCCACGATATATTGCAATCCAGAATCCATATAACGCATATAATAGACATAGAGGAGATCGGCTTCTATTGAGAAATCAAGCATTCGCTTACGCAAGGCTTGATATTCAGGCAGTTCCATATCTTGTACAGTGCGGTATTTGTCCAATTCTTCAGAACTTACCATGTCGGCAAGTCTTTTACATTCGGCAATTAATCGATGTTCCAGATTGTATTCCATTGTATGCATGGAAAAAGAAATAAGCGTATTTGCGTAAAAAGAAACAGCGAGTATTATCAAAAAAGAAAAAATGAAAGGAATAACAATAAGGTTTCTCTTTTTATACATGCAGTATCTCATTAATTATTTTCAGAGCGCTGTCAAATTCTGTCATTAATACTTGATCTGAAATTTGTTCAAGAATTTTTTTAAATTTCAAATCCTGCTCCTGCTGATCCAGTATATTCATTATACGCTTTATTTCGGAGACTTTTTGTGATCTAAGAGCTTCGGTAAGCTCATTAAACAGCCGGGATTGGAGCGAAGAAAGTGAGATAGTACCGCTGTCGCCTTTGGGAATATCCTGATATTCGGGTTTACTTGATCCCAACGCACCCCGAATATTCTTTACAAGCGCCGTAAGCTGCTGAACAAATTCTGACAGGTGTTCGCGGATAAAGGTCATATCCTCAGCTTTGCCTGCTGTTTCAAATTCCGCAGCTCTATTTGATATTTCCTGTACTCCGACAGAAGCCGAAGCGCTTCTCAATGCATGAACATTGGTAATAAACGCAAGCATGGTGTCTGCCGAAGGCAGCTTTTGCAACAGAGGCAGCCGTTTCTCAATATCTTTACAGAACAGGGTTAACACTTTTACATAATTGGCTACAGTTCCTCCTGTCATGGCGATACCTTTTGCCGTATCAATACCGGGAATGTCAGGGATCGTGTCCGCTGGGTTTATTAAAGCAATACCGTCTATATTACTATAGCCATTATTGGAGTTTCCGTCTTGTTGCCCCTCCTCATTCACACCGCTTAACACAGTACTTTTTCGGGTATCTTTTTTCTCTTTCGGTATCCAGCGATCGAGTATTTCATCCAGTTTGGAAACATCTATAGGTTTGGAAAGAAAATCATTGAAGTTGTTTTCAATAAACATTTCACGCATTCCCACAATGGCATTGGCAGTTAGCGCAATAATAGGTATTTGTTTGCGTAAATATTTATTATTACTTCTGGTTTTACCTGCGCTGTCTTTTTCTTGTTGCTCTTTTTCCCACGCGCGTATAGCCGCTGTCGTTTCAATCCCGTCCATTTCCGGCATCATGTGATCCATGAATACAATGTCGTACTCGCGCTTCTCCGAAGCGGCTTGTTTTACCATCTCTATTGCCTGTAAACCGCTCAAGCATGTGTCCACTATTGCCCGGTAAGGAGCAAGAAGTCCCTCGACTATTTTAAGGTTAGTCGCAATGTCATCCACAACAAGAATTCGCGCTCCGGGGAATGTAAAACGAATAACGCCTGAGCTTTTGATATAATCTTTACTGTCTATCCTGCCGTTTAACACATTCGCAATAGACAGAGACTGCACCGGTATGGACACAAAGCGCACATCAGGTATGTAGGCTTCGGTTCCCCACTCAACCATAAGAGCAAGAGGAGGCTTTTTCCCTCCTTTGAATGACGCAACACTCTTTTCCATCAACGGTTTGATTTTTTCATAAAGACCGTATCCGGAAAACACATAGAACCATTCTTCCCGATACAGAGCTTCGGCAAAATCATCTTGATTTGTTACCATAATAAACGGAACGCTCATATTTTCCAAAGTCCAGCACACCGATCTTGCGTAGTTGATTCTGCCTTCATAAACCAGTACTTTCTTTTTTTCTTGCTCCTCCACAACAGCGAAAGGCGTTTTAGATTCAATTCTCTGGGGAATAACTGCCGTGAATACGCTGCCCTTGCCGTACTCACTTTCCATGCTTATATCTCCGCCCATAGCGATACAGAGCCGTTTGGCAATGGCAAGCCCCAGTCCTGTTCCTTCGACGTTTTGATTTTTCTTCATGTCCACCTGAACAAATTCATCAAAGAGTTTCACCTGATCTTCCGGTTTTATTCCTTTTCCGGTATCGGAAACAGCTATCCTAAGCCAGACCTGTTTATTGTCCCGCTTATCTGCTGTTATGGTCAGACCTACATGGCCTTTTTCAGAATACTTTACCGCGTTGGACAGTAGGTTAAATAGAATCTGACGCAGCCGTACTACATCCCCGATAAGGCTATTGGGAATTTTCCCGTCTATATTGGTAAAGAACCGCAGCGGCTTTTCCATAAGCCGTGTACGGATAATGTTGACTGTGTCGTTTATTAAAGATGAAAGCATATAGTTAACAGGGACGATTTCCATTTTTCCCGCTTCGATTTTTGAAAAATCCAGAATATCGTTAATTATAGAGACAAGATTATTCCCCGCTTGCTTGATTGTAAAGATATGCTCATGGATGATCTCATGTCTGTCTTCGCGTAAGGCAAGCTCCGCCATACCTGTAATGGCGTTCATAGGGGTGCGGATTTCATGGCTCATCTTGGCGAGAAAATTACTTTTTGACTCGGACGCCTGAAGCGCGATCATGATCTGCTTTTCAAGTTCCCGGGTACGCTCATGAACCTTATTTTCCAGTATGGCATTTGATTGCTCCAACCGTTTGTACATTCCGCTGAAACGCTGAGACAGGATAAAAACCATTCCGATATGAACCGCGAAAATACTGTATGGAAAAAGCCTGATAGAAAAGCTAAAGAATAAAGCGTCCAGAATATCAAAAAGCCCGCATAAATAGTTTAATACCAAGCCAATCAGGACAGCGCTGATATGCAAGTCTGAGTCTTCGTCGCTATCTTTATGGTTCTTTTTTTTATTCCCTCCCCAAAAACGGAAATAAATTATATAGTACCCGATAATATAACTGAAATATAAGAAGGCGGTTAGGTCCCATATCAATGTGATTTCTTCTCCGTATTGATTGCAAAAAAAAGCTTGGGTCAGGCAAAGTAAAAGACAGAATATAAGGTACCACAGGCTCACTTTTGAAATTTTTCTCATCCCCAGAGTCTCGAAAAATATGCCAAATACCGGAATTGCAAGCATCAGGGAACCATATTCAAGGCGTGTGGTAATATCAGAATTGGGAATTAATGAATAAACCCATTCTTGGCCGCTGACAATATAAATGAACAACAGAATAGAAAATATACCGAAAAAGAGGTTGAAAACTTCCGTCTTTTTCTTAATGGAAAGGTACAGCGTCAGATAATAAATACCGGTAAAAGCGAAGATAGCGCACAGGACTATCTTCAATAAATTGAACTGCCGCCCCTGAATAATCCTGTAGTCATCTAAAAAAACCGGCGCTTTTTGAAAGAATAATCCTGTGCCCGTGTAGGTAGGATCGCCCAGTATCCGTAATGTCAAAATATTGGTTCCCGGAACGACAAGAGAACTATCCAACGGGAAATACACATTATACCATGAGCGGCGTTCTTTAATTCGGCCTTTTTCATCCAGATGCATTTCCGAGCGGACTAATTTTCCGTTAAAAAAAATTTCCCAGTTTTCACCTATACCGGCAAAAAAAAGACCCGGAACAATTGAAAGACTTCCATCAAGAAACGCTATTGCCTTGCTGTCCATTTCCAGTAAAATATTAATGGTAAATTCCTGCGCGTTTTTTCCCCACGGTGAAAGAAACTTGCGTTTCGGGAGTTCCAGCGGAGAATTATTAATATGTAAGCTTTGGGTTTGAAAACGTCTCCATTCACCTGTCTCATTGGGAATTATCCGCAAATCTGTGGGATCAAAGCCTTTTTTGATATAAGCAGGACATTCCCTTATATTATGGTAGAGAGGATTGTTATCACTGCGCATGACTTTAGTTTGTTCAATCCATGAGTAAAAAATCAGGGCAACCATTGCTGCCGCATAAAAAATATAGGCAAGATATTTAGTTTTATACACGCTTAAAACAATTTTATTCGTTATATGGCGGTTTTTTCAAGCGTATCTTTATGTTTTTCGTCTGTCATGAATAAACCGACCGTGTTCCAAAAAACTCTTTACCCTATTGCTGTTTTTTTTTCAATTTGGTATTTTATAGATGGATCCGTAGTGGGTCTACCGCTCCCCTCGGAGCGCAAATTATCAATATAATACCGGATTTCGCTGCCGCGAATTTCCCGGTAATAAGAAAGAGGAGAAAGAATTATGGCAAAACAGTTAATGTTCAACGAAGACGCCCGGCGCAAGCTGCTTGCCGGGGTTGAGCAAATTTCAAAGGCCGTTAAGGTAACTCTCGGCCCCAAGGGACGCAATGTCCTGCTGGACAAGAAATTCGGCGCTCCCACAGTAACCAAGGACGGGGTTTCCGTGGCGAAAGAGGTGGAACTTGCCGACCCATACGAAAATATGGGCGCTCAGTTATTAAAAGAAGTAGCCACCAAGACAAACGATGTCGCCGGAGACGGAACTACAACCGCAACAGTACTGGCTTATTCGCTTGTTAAAGAAGGACTTAAATCAGTTGCCGCAGGTATGACTCCCCTTGAACTTAAACGCGGTATTGATAAAGCGGTCGAAATCGCAGTTGAAGAAATCAAGAAAAATTCCAAAGACATCAAAGATAAGGAAGAAATTTCCCATGTTGCCTCTGTTTCCGCCAACAATGACACGGAAATAGGTAAAACAATAGCGGATGCCATGGAAAAAGTCGGTAAAGACGGGGTTATCACTGTCGAAGAATCAAAAACAATGGAAACTTCCATTGAATTTGTTGAAGGAATGCAGTTTGACCGTGGGTATATTTCCGCATATTTCGTTACAGACCGCGATACCATGACAAGTGTTTATGAAGATGTATACATTCTTATCCACGACAAGAAAATTTCCAGCATGAAAGATATGCTTCCGCTGCTTGAAAAAGTCGCTCAGAGCGGCAAACCCCTCCTTATAATTGCCGAAGACTGCGATGGCGAAGCTCTTTCAACTCTTGTTGTAAACAGTTTGCGCGGAACACTGCGTACCTGTGCGGTAAAAGCTCCCGGTTTCGGCGACCGCCGCAAAGCAATGCTTGAAGATATCGCGATTTTAACAGGCGGCGAGGTTATTTCCGAAGAAATCGGACTTAAACTTGAAAACACCGACATTTCCCAGCTCGGCAAGGCCAAGACCATTAAAATTGACAAAGACAACACAACAATTATTAACGGCGCAGGAAAGCAGAAAGACATTCAGGACAGAATCGCCCAGATTAAAGCGCAGATTGAGGATACAACAAGCGATTATGATCGCGAGAAATTACAGGAACGGCTTGCGAAGCTGGCCGGCGGCGTAGCGGTGATTAATGTCGGCGCGGCAACAGAAGTTGAATTAAAAGAGAAAAAACACCGTGTCGAAGACGCTCTGTCCGCTACCCGCGCCGCAATCGAAGAAGGTATTGTACCCGGCGGCGAGATTGCGCTCATTCAGGCGGCTATTTCTCTTGATAAAGCCGATACTGCAGGTCTTACCGATGATGAAAAAGTAGGCTTTAAAATTGTTAAACGCGCCCTTGAAGAACCAATCCGCCAAATCGCTGAAAATGCGGGGCTTGACGGCGCTGTCATTGCGGAGAAAGCAAAGAACGAGAAGAAAGGCGTTGGTTTTGACGCGGCAAAAATGGAATGGGTAGATATGGTGAAAGCCGGTATTATCGATCCTGCCAAGGTTACCCGTTCAGCTTTGCAGAACGCGGCATCAATAGCAAGCCTGCTCCTTACCACCGAGTGCGCTATTACTGATATTCCCGAAAAGAAAGAAGCTCCGGCTATGCCAGGAGGCGGAATGGGCGGAATGGGAGGAATGGATTACTAGTAGAAACTGCGTAGCGGTTTTTACTTTAGAAGTTTGCGTTTTAAAAGGGCTGTCTGGAAACAGGCAGCCTTTTTTTGTAACTTTGTAAATTGAGAACAAATTATGCAAAATAATACTGATAATTTAAGTTCTATCCCGGAAACTGCCGGCAAGGACTCTCAATCTGTAAATAACAGCCAAACGGCAAGATCGTTGATTCGAAAAGGCTCGACGCTGTCTTTTCTCACTTTAATTTCCAGAGTTCTCGGTCTTTTAAGAGAAATGACCAAGGCAAGTTTTCTCGGAACAAGTTCATTATCAGACGCTTTTTCCGTCGCTTTCCTGCTGCCTAATTTGTTCCGCCGTCTTTTTGCGGAAGGATCAATATCAGTCGCCTTTATTCCCACGTTCAAGGAATACCTTCTTGAAAAGGATAGGGAAAAAACACGCGAGTTTTTATCATGTATATTCACTGTTCTTACTTTTTTTGTAACATTGATGGTTCTGGCGGGAATACTTGCGGCTCCGCTGCTTGTCAGGCTTTTCGGCGTGGATGAATATGACGAAACCGTTCTTCTTACAAGAATTATGTTTCCTTTTCTCGGGTTTATATCGTTAGCTGCATTATTTCAGGGAGTTTTAAACAGTTTTCATATTTTTACTCCGTCGGGTTTTGCGCCTATTTTATTGAACATTGTTACTATCCTATGCGCTTACGGTCTTAGTCCCCACACCCAAAACCCCGCAAGAGCGATGGCTGTTGGAATTCTTACAGGCGGGTTTCTAAGTGCGGGTATCCAATTGCCGTTTGTTATTAAACAGGGACAAAAATTCTTTTTTACAGGATTGAAACGAGCCATGCTCAATCCGGGAACACGCAAAGTACTGCGATTGATCAGCCCCACCATAATCGGAATGGCCGCGTACCAGCTAAACGATCTTTTCTCCACAGCTCTTGCGGGTAGAGCCGGCGAGGGTATAGTATCAAGCCTTCAATACTCGCTACGGCTTCAGGAATTAATACTCGGCGTGTTTGCTGTTTCTATCGGAACGGTACTGCTTCCCGACCTTGCGGAATATTCAAAATCTTTACAATGGGATATTTATAACAAACGGTTAATTTCAGCTATGAACATAATAGCGCTTATAACAATACCAATAACTTTTTTTTCTCTTGTTGAAGGACAGAGTTTGATTCGCCTTCTTTTTCAGACCCGTAATTTTGACGAAACGTCTGTCAGTCTCACTCTCTCTGCCTTCACTTTTCACATGCCCGGTTTATTTTTTATCGCTTTAAACCGTGTTTTGGCTCCGGCGTTTTATGCCCAAAGCGATACTAAATCGCCTACTTTGGCGGGAATAATATCGTTCGTATTTAATATTTTATTTGCTTTAATTCTGGTCGGTCCATTCCGCGGCGCGGGGATTGCCTTTGCCCTGTCTCTTGCGAGCGCGATAAATACAGTCTTACTCCTTTTATTTCTCAGAAAGAAACCAAACATAAACATACTGCCGGTATTCTCTGTTCTGCTTTATATCCTAAAACTGACAATTCTTTCTGTGTTAGCTGCAATTCCGGTATATTTTCTGTCTCCTGTTTTACTGGCGTTTTTCTCAAACAGGGGACGGATTGTCTCTTACGGATTACCGTTAATGATTAACGCAATCGTCTATATTATACTTGGACTTGCCATGCTCGCTGTTGTCAGAGATAAAAACCTTATCGCCTTTATAAAAATGTTTGCTAACAGGAGTAAAAATGGGAACGGAGCATAAAAAATACCGAAACCTTCCCGTTGTCGTCCTTGCCGGACGCCCCAATGTAGGTAAATCCACTCTCTTTAACCGCCTTCTTCATAAACGCAAGGCTATTACAGACCCGACGCCGGGCGTTACCCGCGACCCAATAGAAGCGGATTGTTTTTTAGGCGATAAACCTTTCAGGCTTGTCGATACAGGCGGTTTCAAACTGGCAGACGATGGCACGGATACTTTTTCGTCTTTGGACAAACTGGTAGTTGAAAAAACGTTAGCCGCAATTAAGAAAGCCGACCTTATCGTCCTGCTGCTTGAAGCAGGCGAGATAACAAGCGAAGACGAGGAATTTATAAGCCTTCTGCGCCCGTATCACGGTAAACTTATAACAGCGGTAAACAAAACCGAAGGCGGCAGACATCAGGCTGACGCATGGAACGTTCTCACCTTCGGTTTTGAAAAAGTCCTGATGATTTCCGCAGAACACGGTGACAATATCGGAGAACTTGAGCAGGAAATTATCAAGAGGCTTGATCTTTCCAAAGTTGAAGAGGTGGGTGAAGAACAAAATTCGATTATCCGTATTGCCCTGCTCGGAAAGCCCAACACAGGCAAATCCACATTATCAAACAGGCTTACTTCAACTAATGCTTCTATTGTAAGCGAAATCCCGGGCACAACCAGAGACACCGTTGAAGGCAGCTTTACATGGAAATCCAGAAACTTTGTTATTCTCGACACTGCCGGAATTAGGCGAAAATCAAAAGTTACGGAAAATATCGAATACTATTCGGTTAACCGGGCCATAAAAACAATTGATGAAGCGGATATTATTATTTTAATGATAGACGCTGAGGAAGGACTTTCCGAGCAGGATAAAAAAATAGCCGCTCTGGCGCATGATAAGGGAAGAGGCATAATCATGGCATTGAATAAATGGGACATTATGCCTCAGCAAAAAAATACTTTTAAAACCGTATCGGACAGGATTCATTTTCTTTTCGGGCAAATGGAATACGCTCCTATTATTCCTGTCAGCGCAAAAGACGGAACGGGTGTCGATAATTTATTAAGTACAATAATTAAAATGCACAAACAACTTAATCTTCGAATAGGAACTGCGCAGCTTAATCAGGCGCTGGAGAAGTGGCTTACGGAACACCCGCCTCCGTCAGGGCCGCAAACACGTTTTAAAATTAAATATGCGGTGCAAAAATCCGCCAATCCTGTAAAATTCATCTTTTTTACCTCGCGTTCAAGAGCGGTAAACGAAGCGTATATGTCTTATTTGCGCAATAAAATTCGCAGTGAATTGGGGTTTTCATTAATTCCCATACTTATTGAGAAAAAAGATTCTCCCGGAAAAGAAAAGAAGTTTTAAGGTGGCTCTAAAGCGCTGATTGACACTTCCTGCTTTACAGGACAATATTAAACATGACCCTTGCAAATAAACTTACTTTTTTGCGTGTAATTCTTACTCCTGTATTTTTTATCATCTATTTTTTACCTGTATGGTTCAGACATGGTCAGGCATGGACTATACCTGTCCTTTGGCTTGTATTTATTTTATCTGAAATAACCGACCTGTTTGACGGGCTTGCCGCCCGCAAGCTCAACCAAACTTCCGATTTCGGAAAACTTTTTGATCCTTTCGCCGATACCTTAATGCAGATAACATGTTTCCTGTGTTTTGTAATAGACGGTATTTTCCCCGCTATTCTGTTTTTGATTGTCATTTACCGCGAATTAGGCGTTCTTTTCATTCGTAACCTGATGTTAAGAAAAGGTATCTCTCTCGGCGCGCGAATAGGCGGAAAAATAAAAACTGTCGCATATATCATTGCGGGAGGCGCCGCCCTTCTGACTGTCAGTATCCAAAGATTGGAAATACATGACTTTCTTTTCCCTCATTTTAAGACCGGCGCTCTTGTCATCTTCATAATTTCGGTTATTATTTCCATTATTTCCTTTATTGATTACTTAATTGTATTCCTGAATGCGGAAAATACCGTAAAATAATCACAGGTTTATCAAATGAACATAAATGAATTAATAAAAAGAATTGATTTCGAGCGCTCAACAAAAATATTTAACGAGCTTTACGGTGATAATGAAGCCGACAACGCGAGACAGCGTTACAGGAAACTGATAACAGAAATGGGGGCCGATAAACATTTTTGCGAAACGGAAAATTTACGTGTCTTCAGCGCACCCGGAAGAACTGAGCTTGCCGGTAACCACACCGATCATAATCACGGTAAAGTACTGGCGGCCTCCATTCAATTGGATAATGTTGCCATTGTGCAAAAAAGAAACGATAACATTGTTTTCTTCCGTTCAACAGGTTTCCCCGATGTAATGGTTAAATTGACAGATAAAAACGGTAATCCTGATTTACAGCCAAAACCGGAAGAAGAAGGATCAACAGAAGCTCTGATCAGGGGTATTGCCGCTGAATTTAAAAAAAGAGGCTGCAGTATAAACGGTTTTTCAGCTAACGCAGATTCAACTGTGCTTCCCGGTTCCGGGTTGTCATCATCAGCGGCGCTTGAAACGCTTTTGGGGCGAATTTTCGACTCTCTGTACGGAGAAGGAAAACGCAATTCTCTTGAGATCGCGCAAATCGGACAAATCGCGGAAAATAAATATTTTGGAAAACCATGTGGACTAATGGATCAGGCGGCATGCGCCACAGGCGGCGCTGTCGCTATTAATTTCGCAAATACCGCCTACCCGGAAATTAAACAGATCAATTTTGATCCTGCCGCCGCTGGTTTTTCTCTTTGCGTAGTGAATACAGGCGGCAGTCATGCCGATTTAACGGCGGATTATGCTTCCATTCCGGCGGAAATGAAAAAAGTCGCCGCTTTTTTCGGCAAAGCAGTGTTAGGTGAATTGGAAAAGGACATTGTCCTGTCCCACGCCGCTGATGTACGAAGAGAATTCGGAGACAGGGCTTTGCTGCGTTCTCTGCACTTTTTTGATGAAAATACCCGTGTAGACGCAATGACGGCTTCTCTGACAGAAATGAATACTGCCATTACTGACACTGCAAAACAGCAGGCTTTATTTAATTATTTGGAATTGGTAAATGAATCAAGTGATTCATCTTGGCAGCTTTTGCAGAATGTATATTCTTCGTATCGTCCCGAAACTCAAGGTGTCTCCGCAGCCCTTGCGCTGACAAAGAATTTTTTCCGTAAGCAAAAGTTACGGGGCGCATGCAGAGTCCACGGTGGCGGCTTCGCCGGAACAATTCAAGCTTATATTCCTATAGACGCAATAAACGCTTACCGCGCGCACATCGAAGCGGTATTTGGCGCAGCTTCTGTTACTGTTTTGCGAATAAGGCCTGTCGGCGCAGTTGAGTTGGAGTTTTAGAAAGCGTTAACAATGATGTATTGTTGAATATATTTGGAATTAATTGATATAATAAACAAAAATTACGCTGCTGTATGCGGTGTTTTTATTTAGCCAAGATGGCTCAGTTGGCAGAGCGGCACACTCGTAATGTGCAGGTCCCGGGTTCGATTCCCGGTCTTGGCTGTTAATTCTTCGTACAAACAAGATTAAAAAACGGCATTTTCTATACTTCATCTTTTTAACACTTTATAGTAAAATAATAAAATGAAGACATAACATGAAATAAATAATCTTCAGTCTTCAATATTTTTTAGGAGGAAGTATATGAAAAAAACCGGAATTATCGCGCTTACTATTCTGCTTTGCGCATTAATGGTTTTTACAGGTTGCAGCAAAAAAGATAAAGCATCAGGCAATAAATACCACATTGGTATTGTAACAGGTACAGTCTCACAGTCAGAAGACGATCTACGCGGCGCCGAGGAGCTTATCAGACGTTACGGTTCAGTCGCCAACAACGGGATTATTCAGCATGTGACATACCCTGACAACTTCATGGATCAACAGGAAGTAGTTATCTCACAGATAACCTCTCTCGCTTCTGATCCGCTTATGAAAGCTATTATCGTAAATCAGGCAATTCCGGGAACTGCCGAAGCGTTTACCAGAATTAAAGAATCACGCCCTGATATTCTTCTCTTTGCGGGCGAGCCTCACGAGGACCCGCTTGTAATCCAGCAGCCTGCAACCCTTGCGATAAGCTGCGATTTTATCAGCCGCGGTTACACTATTCCCTGGGCGGCAAAACAATTGGGCGCCGATACTTTTGTCCATATCAGTTTTCCGCGCCACATGAGTTATGAAACCCTCGGCCTTCGCAGGCAGATATTTGAAGCAGCCTGTAATGATCTGGGAATCAAATTTGTATTTGTCACAGCTCCCGATCCCACATCCGATGTCGGCGTCGCCGGCGCGCAGCAGTATATTTTGGAACAAACTCCGCAATGGATTAATCAATACGGCAAAAACGCGGTTTTTTTCTGCACCAATGACGCGCATACCGAGCCGCTTTTAAAGCAGCTCTTTGCCTATGGCGGATTGTTTGTTGAAGCGGATCTTCCCAGTCCCTTGATGGGTTATCCCGGCGCTCTTGGAATCGATCTTTCGGCAGAAGCGGGTGATTTTACGCAGATCTTAAAAAAAGTTGAAGCGGCGGTCATAGATAAAGGCGGCTCCGGCAAATTCGGAACATGGGCTTTTTCCTACGGTTTTGTCGCTTCAGCGGGTCTCGGCGAATTCGCCAAACGGATTCTTGATGGCAATGCAAAAGCCGACAGTTTAAGCGATCTGTACAGTGCTTTAGGTGAATTTACACCCGGCGCAAAATGGAACGGCGGCTTCTATATTGACGCAAATACCGGTATACGCGCCCGTAACCAGATTCTTATTTATATGGATACATACATAATGGGCAAGGGTTTCCTTCCCACAACCTCGCAGCAAGTACCGGATAAATATTATAAGATTAAATTTACCGGTAATTAAACAGTATGACTGACAACCTGCTGCGCCTGGAAAATATAAACAAGGATTTCCATGGCACAACCGTTCTTTCCGGCGTTAATTTTTCACTGAACAAAGGTGAAATTTTAGGACTTGTCGGAGAGAACGGCGCAGGTAAAACAACGCTGATGCGCATCCTGTTCGGGATGCCGGATATTATCGAGACCGGCGGCTACAGCGGTAATATTTATATAAACGATATTCCCGTAACATTTAATTCGCCTTTCGAAGCGCTGGATGCCGGTATCGGCATGGTACATCAGGAATTTTCGCTTATTCCCGGTTTTGCCGCTTATGAAAATATTATGCTTAACCGCGAGGACACTTCCTACAATCCTTCGGTGGAACTTTTCGGATACAGGCTTGCGACGCTTCGGCGCGGAAAAATGCGCGAACGTTCACAAAAGACAATCGCTAAGTTAGGTGTCAATATCGGCGCCGATACGGTTATAAGCGAAATGCCTGTCGCTCATAAACAATTTACTGAAATTGCCCGCGAGATAAGCCGCGAACAGGTAAAGCTTCTTGTTCTCGACGAACCTACGGCAGTCCTAACCGAAAGCGAAGCGCAAATACTTCTGGCATCCCTTAAACGGCTTACTGATGACGGCATAGCAATTATTTTTATTTCCCACCGCCTGCATGAAATAACGCAAATATGCGATCGTATTATGGTACTGCGGGACGGAAAAATGATCTGTAATACGGAAAATAAAAATGTTTCGGTTCATGATATTACAGAATGGATGGTAGGACGCAATACCCAGCCGTTATCTGACGAGAGTTCCCGTCATGGCTTTGGCGGCGAAAACGCGGCGCTGAAAATAGAAAATTTATGGGTGGATATGCCCGGCGAGACAGTACGCAATGTATCGTTCACTGTCCAACAGGGAGAAATTTTCGGTATTGGTGGGCTTGCAGGTCAGGGAAAACTCGGTATCCCTAACGGAATAATGGGGCTGTTTGCGGCAGGCGGAAATGTCGAGGTTCACGGTAAAGCGCTTGTGCTAGGAGACCCGCGTACGGTTCTTGACAGCAATATCGCATTTGTTTCAGAGGACCGCCGGGGGATCGGGCTGCTGCTTGACGAAAGTCTTGAATGGAACATCGCCTTTGCCGTTATGCAAATAAAAGGAAAATGCCTGAAAAAACTTTTGGGCGGATTAATTAATCTGCGCGATGAAAACGCCATGCGCCATCTTGCGCAGGAATATATTGAAAAACTGGAAATAAAATGCACCGGTTCAAAACAACGGGCAAAAGAGCTTTCAGGCGGTAATCAGCAAAAAATATGCCTGTCACGCGCATTCGCTCTTGAGCCGCAGCTTCTCTTTGTTTCAGAACCGACGCGGGGTATTGACGTAGGCGCAAAAAAAATCGTACTGGACACCTTGCGCCATTACAACCGCGAAAAGGGAACCACTATCGTGATGATATCAAGCGAACTTGAAGAACTTCGTTCCATCTGTAACCGTATCGCTATTGTAAACGAAGGTAAAATAGCAGGCATCCTTCCCGCGTCTTCCCTGTCTGCGGATTTCGGTCTTTTAATGGCGGGAGAAAGTTTAACAGCATGAAACAGAAAATTAAAGCGTTAATTAATGATTTTGGCTGGCCCAGACTTATTATTTTTTTCTTTGTAATAGCTCTATTTATGCTTGCGCCGTTTGTAGGCGTTAATATCGACAGTTCGCTAAAAGATGTTTTTGTCCGCTTTGGTCAGAACGGCGTTATGGTGCTTGCTATGGTTCCTATGATGCAATCCGGTTCCGGACTTAACTTCGGCCTTCCTGTCGGTATAGTGGCAGGTTTATTGGGCGCGGCTTTATCCATGCAGCTTCATTTTACAGGGGCATTTGGTTTTATAATGGCGATCCTTTTCAGCCTGCCCTTTGCGCTGTTCTTCGGCTGGCTATACGGGCTCCTGTTAAATAAAGTCAAAGGTGAGGAAATGACTATTGCGATGTACATAGGATTTTCCATCATTACCTTTATGTCTATAATGTGGCTGATACTGCCATTTTCCAATGCGACAATGATTTGGGGTTATGCCGGCAAAGGATTAAGAACTACCATAACTCTGGACGGTTACTGGTCCCGTATTTTAAATAATTTCCTTGTAATAAAAACAGGCAGATTTTTTGAATTCCCCACCGGCTCAATTTTGTTTTTTATAGTAATGGCGATGATTATGAAATTTTTTATGTTAAGCCGGACCGGAACCGCACTTACCGCCGTAGGCTCAAATCCTGATTTTGCACGTTCCAGCGGAGTTTCAATAAACAGATGCAGAGTTATCGGAGTAATAATATCGTCAGTTTACGGAGCGATAGGCATTTTGTGTTATCAACAGAGTTTCGGCTTTATTCAGCTTTACAACGCTCCTCTGTACATGGCCTTCCCCGCCGTAGCCGCCATTCTTCTCGGAGGCGCATCCGTCAACAAAGCGAGCATTTTAAATGTAGTGATAGGAACTTTTCTTTTTCAAAGCATCCTTACAATGACGCCTTCCGTAATTAACAACATCCTTCGCACCGATATGTCAGAAGTAATAAGGATTTTAATTTCAAACGGTATGATAATTTACGCTCTTACGCGGAAAACAAAGGCCGCAGCATGAAAATAAAAAATTATTTAACAGGGAAAAATATTGCAGATAACGCTGTCGTTATGATCTTTTTGGTAATTACCATTGCGGCAATTCCTGTTTCCGCCCTGCCTTTAAAATCAATTGTTCAGGAAATACTCACACGTATCGGACGCAACTGCTTTCTTGTGTTCAGTCTCCTTCTGCCGATTATGGCCGGAATGGGGATAAATTTCGGCATGGTGTTAGGCGCAATGGCAGGCCAGATCGGACTTATTTTCACCGTTGATTGGAACATAACCGGTGTTCCCGGCCTTGTTTTCGCAAGCCTCATTGCAGTTCCTGTCGCGGCGATACTCGGCTGGGCGGCGGGACAGATACTGAACCGGGCCAGAGGCCGTGAAATGGTTACAGGTTATGTCCTCGGTTTTTTTATGGATGGATTTTATCAGCTTGTAGTCCTTTACATGATGAGCCTTACTACAGTCTGGTCCGGAAAAGGAATGTGGGCGGCGATTATCCCAATTCATTCGCCTGCAATTACGCTTAGCCGAGGTTATGGTATTCGCAACACGTTAAAACTTGACACGGTTCGTCAGGCTCTTGATCGTTTTATCCCTTTGAATATCGGCGGTATAAACATTCCGCTTATGAATTATATAGTTATAGGACTTCTGTGTCTGTTTATCATCTGGTTTAAGAGAACAAAACTCGGACAGGATATGAGAGCAGTCGGACAGAACCAGTCAGTCGCCCACGCCGCCGGTATTCCTGTTGACCGCACACGCATTCTTGCTATTGTTATTTCTACAATATTAGCAAGCCTGGGGCAGATCATCTTTCTTCAAAATATGGGAAATATGGCGACTTACAACGCACACAGACAAACCGGATTTTTTGCCGCCGCCGCCATTCTCGTCGGTGGCGCTTCTGTTTCACGCGCGAGTATTCCCAATGTCTTTATCGGAACCATTCTGCTCCACCTGATGTACATTGTTGTCCCTCGCGCCGGTAACAGGCTCTTCGGTGACGCGCAAATAGGCGAATATTTTCGGGATGCGTTCAGTTATGCGATTATCGCGCTGGCTCTTGTTTTGCATGCATGGAGAAAAAGAGCTAACGCTGAAGCCGACAGAATTAACTTACGAGAGTCTTTGGATCAAAAATGATAAAAATAGATACAGAAAAAAGAAGAATCTTTATCAGACTTACGCTTGTTTTAATATGGATAATAACCGGCTTTATTATTTTTATTACATATCGCGGTCACACGCTTCTTGTAGATAATAAAAATGTTGAAGATGCTAATTTGCAGGCGCCTGACCTGATCACCGTGACAGTTGATAAAAATAAAACTCTTGAATTTTTCAAGGGCGATCGCGATCGTTTTGAGGTAAGCGGCGGAAGCCATAGTCTATATATCAAATTCTCTGACGGAAGGCCGCCATTCGAAGCCAGGTTTAAACTGCCGCTAAAACCTGATATGTTTATCTTATCTGTTCCAAAAATGATAAATGGGATTGAACCGTGGATCGAAGAATTTCAAGTTCAACCTGAATCAAGAAATACGGACGAAAATGACAGTTCAACAAATTCAGATAATGAAACCGCCGCTGATCCGGAATATGATCTGTAGATAAGAAAAATCTTCCTCTTCCTTACTTCAACGTTCTCACCTTCACATCGCTAATCATCGCGCGATCATCGCCGGCGTCTCCCTTATACTCAACGCTCACTGTTGCCGCTGCAGCCCCCTGACCAAGACGGATAGGGGCGCGATAATAAACCTGATTCTCCCAGCGCAGGGTTCCCTCAAGAATGACTACATAATCTCCCGCCGGAACAGCCGCGCTCCGGCTGTCAGTGCCGTCCCATGTGTAGGTTAATATCCCCGCTTTCGGAGTGGCTCCGGAAACAGCGTCTACCTGTGCGGAGGTCATATTGGAAAGTCCTGATTGTTTTACCCACACGGGAATTGAAGATTCCCTGCGTTTCCAGCCGCCGTTAGCTGTATAACGCGTAGCGTAAAGTGTTTTAATATGCTGTCCGTGGGTATTTTCGATCCATATCGCAAATTGATTGCTTGCCGACCCGCTTAACTTTGTGTAAGAAAAAGTAATTTCCGCCGCTTGCTGAGATGCAGCCTGCTGTGCTGTCGCGCTTGTCAAAACCAGAATTGTTAACAAAATAAATAATAAACGTTTCATTTTCCCTCCTGCCGGATAATTAAAAACTATTGTACCATAAAAAAAGAAGCCCAACCACAATTAAGTGGTCGGGCGCCTTTCCGAGAGACGTCGTCCAGCCGCTAAAATAAATTTTAACGGCCGGGCGGTTC
>Ga0268262_10002015_pt1 | contig 24005 bp, 23 predicted proteins | sample TergutNc150P3_FD_190354 | JGI IMG/M metagenome (GOLD analysis project Ga0268262, IMG submission 190354) | Nasutitermes corniger P3 segment gut microbial community from laboratory colony in Florida, USA - Nc150 P3 (SPAdes) (version 2) | ecosystem: Host-associated > Arthropoda: Insects >...
AAGTCAAGGCGCCCGTTTTCGGGTAGTCTTGATTAACTATTTCATGTCTCGTAAATCCTTATGACATAAAGACTTACACCTTTTGAGCCGTGCAGGATTCGAACCTCCGACCACCGCCTTAAAAGGCTATCACTCTTCCCATTAAGACAACTGCATAACTCATTACAGCGTATAGATTTACATTTTCTTCCTATTTAATATGCTATTGCAAAAACCGCAGATACCGCATATCATTGCAGTTACCGCAAGATTATTACACCATAAATACACCAGTGAGGTCAACCCATGAACGCTATAAAAAACGAATACGACGGTCCGCGTAAACTGACCAAGGCAATAAAGAACACTAGTCCGATCCAACTCGACTTCGTGTACTCCCAAGACCCGGTCGAGGTGGATGCCGGCATACGGGCGGCTATCCGCGGGGTCAAGCTGTCCATTATGGCAATGGGCATAGCACTGTACCGGGTGGACGTTTCCGGGCTTTTCATCGACTTAGGCTTCAAAAAGTTCGGGGAATATATTGACCACTTGGCTGAGGAAACCGGCATGGCCCGTACCAGCCTCTATAACTGGGAGTACATCGGCGAGGCTTACGTTACCCACCGGGCCGATCTGGATAAAATCGGGTTCTCGGATGACGACGGCCCGACTAAATTACCATTCCTCCCACGGGCGCTGGAAAACCACTCCAAATCGGCGGTGTTCCGCAATATAAAAGACATGAGCAAGCGGGAGTTCGAAGACTGGTCTAGGGGCGATGTTATCCAAAATAACAAAAAATACAAAAGTGTCAAAATAAAAGGGAACAGGGTATTCGTCGGCTCATCACCCATCGTGTCATTCTCTGAGGGGATTTCTCCGGCAGACCGCCGGTATTACGAAACTCTGCTTTTGGAAGGGGCAGAGGCCCTCAAGCGGAACGAATACGCTAAGGTCTTCAGATTTTATGACGAACAAGAAGCACTGGCCTTCGACCGCGTATACCAGCGTGAACTCAAGGCGCTCAGGGCGAAAAAATAATTTACGCAAAAAGATTTAACACGGCTTCAGTTGCGCTTCGCTGAATTTCATTGATCACAACGGTTGAAGCGGGTACATCGGGGCTTATCCAACACATCTGTAGGTCAATGCAGTCTTTCCCTCTTATGATCTCATAATGGACTAAATCGCTTTTGCATGTCTTGGATAATAGGTCAATGTCCCATCGCAAATTCTTTATTTTCGCAGTCAGCTCTATATCATCCATTAGCAACCTCAAAGCCGTTTTTTACCGCCAAAAACTTTATATCCGGGCAGTCTTCATCTTCTTTCGGCTGGTATCTTGTCCTGACCTGTTGGCCATCAGGATAGACCGTATAAAGATGATACTGCTTGCCGCCGTCATTCACCAGCCTTAATTTGCGTGGCTTTCCGTCTTTTATAACGTCAAGTTCAAAGTCGTCTTTCAGGCTCTTTTTTGGCCTGCCGCCTTTCTTGCCATTTTCCCGCGCCACCGCCGCTTTCGCGGGGCTTTTCGATCTATGCGCTTTTTTGAGCCACTCAGGGCCGTCCAGCTCATGTTCAACGGCCCGGTTAATGAACGCATTCTTCTCGCTTTTGGCTTTTGGCAGCCGATCCGCCAAATCTTGCCGCAGGCGGATTTCTATTTTTTCGGTTTTGGGGAAATTCCCGTTGACTTTTTCCATGCTTCCTCCGATAATCAAAATGTCAGGGTCTTACCGCCCTGGGGATTGAAATATAATTTCAAGCATACGTGAACTGTCAGGAGCCGTAAGGCCACCTGGGGATTGAAAGACATTCTAAGATGTATAGGATAAAGAGCCGCTGGTAAGAGCGGCTTTTTCTTTATTGTATCCATGCCCTCACGCCGGCCTCCGTTACTTCCCAGTCAATGATTTTGTTCAGTCCGTTGACAAACACAGCGCCGCATTTTTCCCCGCTGTCCACTACCTCCGCGCCAGCGGCGGCCTTGCCGTTGTGGTAAGACTGGTTTATCGCGGCGGCGACAATGCTCAACTGTTTTGCGGTAAGAGCAGTTACCAGCTCCTGCGGTATAAGTGACCACACCTCGGCCTCCTGCATAGGCAGGAACTGGTTTATTTTTCTTGCACGGTTTGTTTTAATTTCACTCATTTGCTACTCCTTAATTGTTAAACACCGCTTTTTCAGCGATTGCCAGCCATTCCGCTTTCATCTCTGCGATAACGGTTTCAAAATTCTCTCCGGCAATTATCCTCTTCATGGCCTTTTCCCCGGCGTTTGCTTTGTCATAATTGGCGGCGTTGCTGTATCTTTCCGCTTCCACATATGCGGCGGCTTTGGGATATTTTTTTTCCACATCTTCCGGGTTAACGGTTAATGGCTCAATTTTATAATTTTTTCCGCTTTCTGTCATTTCTGAGAATTCGCGATGATAGCGGTCAAATTCCATATATGCCTTTTTGAGTTCCGCGTATCCCTCAATCGCCGTTTCAGGATTGTTTTTCTCAGCCGCTTTTACTTCCGCATAAATTTCACGGTAGGTGTTAGTGCCTACATTTCCGCACAATGACAATAGGCTTACCGTCTTGCCGTCAATACTGATTACCCCATTGTCAACTGTGATTGTTTTGTACTTTGTATCGGTGTTGCAATACTCCTTCATTTTCTTCTTCCGCTGGTCTACTTACCGGCCAGCAGGTCATTGGATTTAAGGATTTTTTGTTATCCTTATACTATAATACTATCATATTAGATAGTATTTGTCAAGTGTTTTTATGAAAAAAAATAAAATTATTTCGACCTTTTTTCCCCAAAGTTGGCATGGTATTTTATGGAAAAAATCACCCGGCCAAATTGACCGGGTTCGGCAGAGGGGGCCACAATGCCGCCTCCTCCAGTGGCGTTCCCCTTTCGGAGATATTTATAACATAACAGGTTTTTTGCTGTCTGTCAAGTGTTTTATGACAAACATAACCTCGAAACACCCGGCTGTTTCGAACGAAAAAGTAGCCCGTATATACAACGTATACACGGGCTGGAGGTATGAAGAAACCGCTGCCGCGGTTAGCAGCGCAAATAGTGATCAGGCGGAGCGCAACCAGTACAAGCCTGCCTCTTTTCAGTTGGCATATCTGATATATTTGTAGTGCCACCTGGCTTTATGGCTATAAAACTGTCGTGTACCATAACTGCCTGTAAACTGGATAGTTCTACCGCCTCCGGCAGAACAAAAACCAGAACCGTATCCGAGGTAACCGCATAGCCATCTATACAGTATTCGGACAGTGCCGCCTCGATGTGATTAACCTCAAGGGTTAATACACCGGGCGGATGGGCGGCGCCGGCTGATATAAAGCCAACAAAAGCGACCACCATAAGCAACAGAAAAATTAACTTTTTCATGTCACCCTCCTACAAAATAATATCTAACCAGCGCGGCATAGGAACGCGCTTGGCATACAAAATAAAAGCGGCAATCTTGCCGAGGATTATAACCCCGCCGATTATGCCCAACCACAACAGGACTTTATTCCGCGTCCTGACTTTCTCCTTCTCCAGCTCTAGTTGTACGTTCAAGTTCTCTAATTTGTTTGATAAGCCCCTGAACGAATTCATCGTATCGGTCAAGCGCAGCGATAGCGTCATCAATTCCTCGGATTGAATATCCAATTTGTCCTGCAATTTGCTCATCATAGACTTGTAAGATGTCTCTAAGTCCGTCATTGACTGCCTTGATGCGAGCAGCGCTGACCTGACTGCTGATGACAGACTCGTCTGTTGCAACAACAACGGGTCTGGTTCCGCATCCTGAGAGAAAAGCGGCAAGGACAAACCCAATAATAACGGCAACAATAAATACCGCAAGAAACAATTTCTTTTCATTCATGATTCCCCCTACGGTCTTTTATAAAACCGTAATCCATAACCTTTATAATGATCCGCCCAATCCCTCGGGCTATAGCGCACGCCGAAACCATCCGGTTCATTTTTCAAGGTGTTTTTGTAAGGATCAGCTACAATGAAGTACCGGACATTACGCACGTCTGCGGCAAAGTCAGTTCCGATATTTTCCGGCCTGTCCTCATATCCAACCACAGAAATGTAATGCCCTGGGATTTTCAAGGCCGGGAATTTCATTGACACCATAACCGGCAATCCTTTGTCTATTTCAGTGGCAATTTGTTCCGCTGTAAATGTATGATACGCCGCTGCTGTATACCCAACGGCCTTATTGATTGCCGCACATAACACATCAGCCCATTCAAGTATGTTGCCTACATGGGTTGGCACACCGCCCCCTGGCCCATGAGAACGATAAGCAAGCATTCGTAAATCTTCATAGAAGGGGCTTTTTTTATCGTTTGCTAACCAGTCGATATTGTCTTCTGGCTGTTTGTGCGGGCCTTGGATTTTACTTACTTCGCCTATAATATCGAGGCATTGCGCCCCGGCTGTACGCTGGCAAGCGGCAAACGGATCACGCTCATTGTTTGTTTGAACATAAAAATCTTTCCTTTCCGGCAACAGATTTTTCATTTTTCTTTCTCCTCTGATTTTTCTGGTTTCATTGTCCCCATAAACCGAGTAACAAGATTAGGCATACCGTCTACAACTGCGTTCCTGGCTATAGTTGAAAAAGCAAGGATTAACAGCCATAAAATAATAATTGTGGCCACTAATGGTGGCGTTAAAGGGCTTAGTACAATGGCGATTGCAAGGGACACGATAAGCACAACCCATTTTGTCCCTTTCTTGCGCGTCCAGTTTTTTACAAATTCAACAATGCCGATAACGGCAACCGAGCCGATAATTACAAGCATCCAGATGACATTGGGGCTGGTTATCAAAAATTTTTGAATGTCTATCTCAGTCATCTTTTATTCCCCTGTTACCGCATCATCCCATCATAAATCTTGTGGTTAATCTCGTCCAAAACCGCGTCAAAATGTTGCTGATTAACAATTTTGAGATTCATTTTTGGCATTGTTTCCAATACATCAAGCCACGGATCGATCTTTATCTCATTATTATTAGCATCTTTTACTATTTTTTTATTTTGAAGTATTAGATCAAAGCCTTTTTGCTTAACCCTGCCGTTTATGCCCATTGCCATTAAGCGCAAATACGCTTTTAACCGCCTGAAAATAGGCGTGGTATCGTTAAACAGCATATTTTCAAGCGTACCATGCGAAAGCGGGCCTAAAAACTCTTCGTGATCCGTTATTACCGAGAACATGGTGGCTAGTTTTGAGTCTATCTCGTTAAACTTTTTGCTGGCAAACTCCTGCCACTTGTTTTGTTTTTCCACATCGTCAACAATTAGTTTTTGAATTGTTTTTAACTGTTCCTCATGCCTAATCTGAATATCGCCGCAATGGTTTCCTTTTTCAATATTCATTCTTGCCAATATGACTTCCTTACTGTATTCCAAGATTTTTGGCAAGCCGCGCCTTATAAATATAAGGGCTATAGCTATTACCCCCACGATTGCAAGGGCAACTTCCCCCATTTGTGGGAGCCACGACAAGTCTGCCGCTTGAGCCTGTAATAGATTGAGTCTGCCAAGATGATCCCATGTATTCATTTCACCTCCCAAAAATTATCCCACATAGATTTTTCTCCTGATCTATGCTTATTACATAATAACTTTCCGCGCAATTCGTACGTATATACGTAGTATGGATATACGATGTATAATATAATAAGGAGTGATTATTATGAAAAAGCTGGTAATTTCTCTATATTTGTTTCTTTTCCTAATAGGACATTCTTTTGCTGATAATAATGATGGCTACTTATATCATTGTAATTTTTCTTTCGGAATTTCTTTCAAAGCTGGTGGAGATATAACTGGATCGAATGGTCTAAAAATAACACTCATGGACGGTTTTGGTGATTATTATAGCTTTAATTATGATCCAAATGACAAAGATGATCCATTAACTGGCTTAAATATTACTTTAAGTTTTCCGGTTTATTATAATTCTTTTCTTTCAACTGGTTTTTTTGGCCAAACTATAGTGGCTGGTGTTTTTAATTCCTCATCATCTGGTTATTTTGGTTTTGGTGTTTATGTCGAAGGAAAATATAAAAGTTTTTCTTTAAGACCCGGAATTGGCATAAGCAACGTTGGTATTTCAAAAAGTATAGGAAAAGTAAAAGCCGCTTGGCAAGGTGATCCTGGATTTTATACAGGCAGCGAATTTGTAAGACCCGGAGAAAGCCTTATTGCAACAACAAAATTATTTCAAGAAGTTTCTGGAATAACTTTAAATATAGAATTTAAGTATAATATTAAACCAAATTATTTCTTTCAGGCTGCACACATAAAGCTGGGATATTATTTTTATCCTGATATAGAAGCAAATGATTATGAAATAAAAATAGGGAACAAAACAGTAAAAAAAGAAAAAAGTGATCCAACATTCACATTGAGCCCGGTTCATCATTTTGGTTTATTATTCGGTTTTGGATTATAATTGTGTGTTATCCTGCATGGTTTGCTTAAGACAAGGGGTCAGTTTCGAAATTGTCCCCTGCTGGAAGGTCTGACTCGCTGTTTTCCGCGGCAGTATCAACGGCCTCCAAAACAGGAGGCATGACGTCCTCTTCCGGTTCGGGTCCTTGAATAGCGCCGGCGCCGGCATTGATTGTTTCTTGCATGATCAGATCACCCCGCGGGGTTTGGACGGTCAGCGTTTGGGGGCCTGTGGTTTGTCTGCTGGACGTGAGGTCTTTTTCCGCGCCGCCAAAAAGCGGGAAGCATTGTTCAAGGATTTCATAGAACGGGGTTTTTAGGGATAGGTCGGCATTGCTGATGACGCACTCATATTCATCTATGGCGTCAGCGCCGGAGGCGTAAGACGCGCTGTTTTTGTATCCGGTGACGCGCATGGTGAGCGTGCCGCCCTCGGTGAATGAAAACGACTTAAGCCGCCAGTATTTAGTGGTTACGTCTTTTTTTGACCTTAGTGATTTGATAAAACCCATGATAAACCCTCCCGGTAACAATGATATTCATCATAACATAAAACGGTAAACAAAGCAAGTAAATCTGCCGATAAAAACAATAATATTGTTGAGGTAAATTTATGAAACGTTTTCTTTTAATTTTTTTGCTTGCCTTTATTCTTTTTTCCTGCGATGATAAACCTGTGGAACAGGAAACACTAAACCCTTTTATAGGGGCATGGGAACGTTTAGACAGGGATGATGTACGTCTTATTTTTACTAAAGATGTTGGTACTCTTTACATTCCCCTTGACACTCTCAATTGGACGGGCACTTATTCTTACAACGAAAAGGAAATAACGGTAACTTTAGATCAAGAAAAATCTCTACCGATAGTTATGGAAACCTATGGTGATTCATTTACATCGGTTTATAGATTTGAAGATAGTTTATTAATACTTGGTAACCCTGCAACTACATACAGAAAAGCGACCGATAATTAGCCTTTTATCATAAGGTAATATTCGCCACTATTGGAATCATACTTTTTATATAACTCATATTGAACATTGGTAGACGTTGGCAACCCGTGAAGCCTTACTGTCCTTGTTGTTGTTCCCACGGAAAATGTTAATGTATATGGAGGATTTGTTCCGGGATTTGACGTATCAATTGTTGTAGTTTTACCATTTACGGATGTTAATATAATGGGATTGTAACCAGGGCCGCCGGAAAAAGTAAAAGTTATTGACTTAATAGTTTCTTGTACATAACCTCCGCTGGATTTAAAATAATATGCTCCATATGTCGGAAAAACGGTAAATTGAGCAATATTTGAAGGATACCCCAATGTGCTTCTCGCGTTAGCCATAAACGTGTTTATAGCAGATGCATTAGCAGGATTAGTAAGGCTAAATGACGTTGTGGATGACGGCAATACTTTAAGAACGCCCGTATCTATATTGCCACTGAAGCTGGAAGCCCCTGTTATTTGTATCGCGTCCGCGTCTATTCCCGTGAAATCCCCGTTAACTACGGTTAAATTTTTTAATATCGCACCAAACGCTTCCAACAACCCTGTTGCCGCAGTTATCCTTGCTCCCGGAACATTGCCGTTAACGCCGGCGAAGCCTTCTGTTTTGAAAATTCCATCTCCATTTAATATCATCTCTTTCGAAAACAGTTTTTCAATGAACGCCGTCTTCGCCGTTAACGCGTCAATCGACGCCTGTGCGGCAATTAAGTTATTTGCCAGTATGGACATAAACGTACCCGCCGGCGCGTCCTTGGTCAAATCCACCATCGCATCCATATAGGGCTTGCTCTCAAATAATCCCGACGCGTTAATCGGTATCTGCTCCCACGAGCACCCGTTCCAGCGCATGCACATGCCATTAACCCACAGCGGGAACCCCGCAGGGGTGTTGGTGCCCAGATAGGCGACCCAGTCGCCGTGGTAGGCCTGGACCGTCTTGGTGAAGTTAGCGCTGACGGTAATCACAATCACACCGGAGTTTACCGGAGTATATGCGGCGCCGAGGTAACGCGGCGTGCGGACGCTATTAGGGTTATTTTGGTCCACCTGCCAGTCGGCATCGGTGTATTTTTGCATCAGGGCGGTTTTATAGAGGGCGTCATCCTCACGGTCGGTGGTCAAGCGGGTAAAAACAGCCACCTCGTCAAGCATGCCGAAAAAATAGCTGTTTGCGGTAAAGGTCGGTACGCCGTTGGCGTTAAACGGATCGGGATTGCCTCCCAGCGCAAGCGGTACGCCGTAGATGGAGGCCGGCCAGCTTATCTGGTCTGGCAATGTAAGGGTAGCGGAGTCTAACACGTTGTTTATTTTAATGGTAAATTTTTTCAGCGCTGAATCATATTTAAGAATTAAGTGCAGCCATGTGTTGTTGGGAGCCCTGCTAACGGGGATTCCCGCATATCTATACGTGCCATCCGAATAACACATTAATTCTATTGCGCCTGACGGTAATACTCTTAACCCGCCGCCCCCAGTTTCAACGTTGGCTATTAAATATTGATTATCCGTACTCGCCGCGCCGTCCTTATAAACCCACAACGCCCAGGTAAAATCTCCCGTAGGGTAAAAAACTTCTTTCGTGTATGCCGCTCCGCTGCCGAAGAATTTCAGCCCGTTGCCGAACTTTCCGGGAACCGGAACCACACCTTTGGTTATGGTCATGTGCCTGCCGTTGCCGGAATTGTCTATGATGGGGGTGAGGTAAGAGGCGTCACCGATGTAGATGTCGGATGCTTCCCAGCCGTCATCCACGTTCCTGTTCGCTGCGTATATGCCGTTGAAAGGTCTGCTGCTGTCGCTGATCTGGCTTATTATCCACGACCACTCCCTTCCCAGTCTTAACAAGGGCTGGGCGTTACCACCTGCTGTGTTCAAATACAAATACCGCGGAGCGTTGCTTCCGGTCCATCTTGCCCGTAATACAATAATGTCCCCTTCATCAACATTTATCGCTGTTCTGCTCACATAAGCACTCCCGGTTATCTTTAATATCCCGTTGGCTTTGGTTACCGTCCCGCCGGAACTTGTGAAATTATTCCACCCCGTCCACGCGGCGTCGTTGCGGTATTTTGTTCCCGCGGGGTTATCGGGTATCTGCAGCAGATCGTCGCAGGACAGGTGGAGGTAAGCGTCGCCGGGGATTTGATCTATGCCAAGGCCGTTCTGCCCGTCCTGCACAATGGGAACTCGTTCCTTGTCGATGAGCGTGGAGCCGCTATACAGCCTGAATTCCACAAACGTCCATGCGGCCTCAATGGTGATGTTAGCCCCGTGGGTATTATAAGCGTTTTCCGTGTTGTTGCTGTTAAGGTTGGTGATGTATTTGATGGTTTTGGTGGTATCGGCCACCGGAGTAGCGTTACCGGTAATTTTCAAAACTGTGCAACTTATATTGCCAGGGTCGGGGGTTCCGGCCGCGTTCCGTTTGACCGCGCTGACGTTGGGCAACAACTCGTATATCACCGCAGGGGAGCCGTCAGCGCCTGCTTTGACTTTGGCTATGGTCAGCACGGCATGGTAGTTGTTGTTGTTGTAAGCGGCATTTACGTTGACCTCCTGCCGGTCAGTTGTCTGCGTCATGTATCCCGCCGCTATAGTAATCAAACCGGATGTAGGATGTATGCTGACATCGCTTACCGTCGGGCTTATCAACCACGCCGCCGCCGACGTGATCTCGGACGCGCCCTTGTAAAGCCTCGCCTGGGAGTATATCGCGGTGTGGTTATTCAAGGCTCCTGCCGCGTCTGCCGCCAGCGAGATAAACTCGTTGTCTATGTCAAGGAAAACAAGGTCTTTGCCGTCTTCGCCGGTGATTCGTACCGGTTCCGACCAGTCCCCTACTTGCCTGCCGTACCCGTCTTTGCTTACGGTTGACTGCCATAGATGTACCGGCTCGTTCGGGGGGCTGGTATGCCAATTAGCCGGCAGCTCCCCGTTCGGCGTCGCGGGCTTGGCGTTTGAGCGGCAAAATCTGGTCTCGGTGAATTTCAGCTCCCCGTCAAACGCTACGGGAATGACCGTGTCGGCTATAAGCTGGGTTTTGGCGCTGTCGGAATACGTTCTAATCCTTATCGCCACGGGGGGATTATTCCTGTACAGCATGGGTTTACACAGACGGAAGTCAAAGGCGGTTCCCGCGATCAGAGAGTTATTAGTAACAGCTCTTACCATGAATCTTGATACGGGATAATTAGGCGACATTCTAACAGCCCTTACGTTTTGTTGCGTACCGTTTAGCTGCGTCGCTGGTCTGGGCAGTTTTTCAACGGGCACGTTTCTGCCGCAGATGTAGGTTATACATTTCAGGGCGCCTACGGTGTTAAAATGATCATAATGATACACTTCGGTATTATCCGCGCCCCACGCGTTCCAGTTTCCGGTCGCCACGTTGTAATTGGATGTTTGGCAGTAGTTGTTGGTTTCCCTGGTTACTCTGGCGTGTACACCTGGAGAGTTGCTGCTTTGTCTCGGCACTTTGCAGTTCCAGGTGAATTCATATGTCCATATCTCATTGTCGCCTATGTCAAACCAGTTGCTGTAGAGGGATATGTTCGGGCTTGATTCAGTAAATTTTCTGACAAAGTAATTTACATCGGGGTCAAAAAAGAAGCTCCCTTCCATTGCGGCCCAGCCCCTGGTTGACTTGCCCGCCTGCATGGAAGACACCCTGCCGGGTTCTATGTCCAGCGATGATCTTGCCGTAGCGTCGTTTACCAGATCGTACCAGTTGGTTCCGTCCTCGGTTTCTTCCACCCGCCAATACGCGCTTTGGGCGGAAACGGAATCGCCTTCTATCTTTTTCTGCGCCGCGGCAATAAACGCGGGAATGTAGACGCCCCTGTCGTCATGGCTGCCGTTGGCCATGTTGAGGGCGGAGCAGCTTATCTGCAGGAAGCGCATAACGCCGTCATCGCCCTTTTTCCCGTGAATGGTCAGCAGGCTTTTCGTTATCTTTTCCGGCGCGCCGGTGAACTGTATCCGCTCAATCTGCCATAGATACCTGTTTTCCGCCGTGGGTGTCGGCATGGTTTCCAGCCAGCCGGAATCGGCCCATTCCTCCGGCGGCATGGTATTGGTTGACGTGAGGCGGTACTTGCGCATAATCGTGGATATGCCGTTACCGTCCCTGCTGATACTCTGCATCCAGCCGTAGTACAGCGCCTCGTCCTGATCATCAGTAGTCAAATATTCAAAGACAGCCGCTTCGTCGATCAGCCCCTTCCACACTTCGGTAACCGTGGCAAACTGCGGTGAGGACGGATTGTGTCCTATCGCCAGAGGCACTTTATTAGTCGGCCAAGTGATCGTCTGCGCCATTACCAGCGTCGCCTTTATGACGTTGTTAACCTTGAGGGTGATTATTTTCTCGGCGGAATTGTATTTGCCTACTACGTGGTGCCACGTCTTAAGCGGCGCTGCCGTGGTATCAGTAGCTGCCCGGTAAGCCCCGTTGGAATACACCCCAAAAGCAAATTTGCCCGCAGAGTTTATCTGAAGATAAAACCCGCCGGTATCGGCGTTTCCCAATATGTAGGCTGACGCCGAAACCGAATCGGCGTCATAATAGGCCCACGCGGAAACGGTGAAATCACCGGATGGGTAAAACGTAACGTTTGGGTATTGTGTTTCGATGGCGGCCCCGGTAGTGCCGTCCAATCGCACCGCGTTGCCGAATTTGCCGTTGTCCAGGGTAACGGTATTGCCCGCAGTCTTGAGCAGCATATCCCTGCCGTTGCCGGACGCGTCGGGAATGATGTTGCCGTCGATCCTGTCCAGCGGCCAGTAGCCCCACGGGTCGCGGGGGATGGAGTCTATGCCTAAAGCGTCCTGCCCGTCCTGCACCACGGGGACGCGCTCCCTGTCGAGGATCATGCCCGATCCGTGATAGAGGATAAAGTCTATCCATACCGCGCTGCCGATGCTCACCGGCCCGGTATACAAGGCGGGATACGCCATCGTAGACAACTGGTATTCAAGCCGCTCGTTTGACGGGGTCATCTGGTTCCCCACGTGGACAAACTGCTGGCAGGTGACATTAACCGGATCAAGTACCCCGTGCTGGTTCTTCCTGACTACATTTACCGACGGCTGAATCGCATACACGACCGCGTCAGCCCCGTCCAAACCGGCGGACCCGGCGTATACCTTGACCAGGGTCAGCGTTTGATACAGCGCCATTCCCTTGTACAGCGCCAGCACGGTTATGAGCGTGGTGTCCTGTAGGACGGCATTAGCGGGGACGCTGATAACGCCGTCATTGCTTATTGATACGTTAATGTTGTCGGGGGCGGCAAAAAAGGTGACATCCGCGGGATTGACGGCCATTGTCCCGTCGTACACGCTTGCCTGCACGGTAAAGCCCAGCGCCCCCGCGGCTGGATTCCCTTCGCTGTCGCAGGCTATCGAATGATTCTCATTGTCCAAGTCGAGGTAAACCGCGTTCTGCCCCGTCCTGCCGGAAAGCAGCATGGGCGCCGACCACGCGTCGAGTCTTTGATCTCCGCGCCAGAGCGCGGCGGTCATCCAAATGTATTCCCCTTCGCCGGCTGCAGGCGGCGCGTCAAACCAGTTGGCGCCGGGACTGTCGGTATCGGCGGAAAACGGAGGGCGCTGCTCCGACGAATTGTTTTTGGCGTACCGGTAGTCGGTGTATTGTTTTATAGACGCTTCCTTCTGCGCTTCGGATATACGGTCGTTCATGTTTTCAACGTAATCCGGTACAACAGGCGGCTGTACCGGTCCCTGCGGCGTCGTTATATTCGCCTCATACGGCGGTATCTTGCCCCCGTCGGTGGTATAAATCCCTTCCTGATACGGTATCAGCGTTATGTCGAACGTACCGTCTCCATTATCTTTTTTCCCGAAACAGATCGCCGGTGTGGTGATACGGTCAAAAATGCCAAAAGAAATGACATCACCTTCATGGGGTATGGGCGGTGTGGTATTAAGCGGTATGGAAACGGCGAAATCACTATATATGCCCGGTTCGGGTATTGGTACCTGGATAGTACGTACTTTACCTGGGTTTTCGCCGTCAAACTGCATTATCTTAATGCCGTACATTTTGTTGGTGGTATTGACTACATCAAATTCGCCATCTGTCTGAATTTCGGTAATGACGTTATTCTCTATCGTCAACCCTTTTATAATCGCGCCTTCGCCGATGCCTACTACAATGGTATCGTCCTGGACCTCTACCAGATCGCCCATCCCAATCAGATAACCATCGACCGATACTTTTCTGTTCCAAATTTCCGGCCGCAAATGCCGGCAGGCTAACAAATACCATGCGTATTTAACCGCCTGTTCCCGGTTGGTAATATAAGGGAGTTCCAAATTTTCAATGACTGCTTCCGGCTGCGATTCAGGAGACTCGCCGTTAGCCATAACATACTCTTCCGTCTGCTGGTAGCCGTCGTTTTCATTGACAAACCGCACCAAAAACCCGTCCGGCAGATCCACAAAACCTTTCTGGTTCGTGGCTTCAAGTACGTTCTGGCTGTTTAAGATCATCACCGGGTAATCTCTTTTTTTATCTATCAACAAGCCGTACTTACTGCCGTTAAGAATTCTTGACGCCCTGCCCGTTGACAGGATAAGCGCTAAAACGTCGTCAACCCGCTTTTCCGAGGTCAAGACTCCGTTACAGGTATATTTCTGATCATCTGTTATTATTACTCCGTTTTTGATATATTCCCGGCTTTCACACCACTCATAGAATTCACCGAACGATTCCATGTCGATCATCTCGCTTTCGTCGGCATACGCTTTTCTGCCTAGGGCTGGCGACTGGAGCAGCTTTAACGCGACAGCGGCGGGATTATTTGACGGGGTTTCGCTGTTACCTATCCACCGTTGGTTCTTTATATCCCAGTCAGCATCGCTCCATTTTTTGGTCACCTTATTCCATGTCCGGCATTTTGATTCCACTATGCAATTCAAGGCGTCAAGCATTCCCTGGGTGTTTTGCGTAGCTTTTATCCTTAACCCGAGCCGCGCGGTTTTATTCCGCAGCTTATCCATAACCGGGGCCTGCGCTACAAGAGTACCTGGCTCTTTAGATTTTTCATTGTCAAACAGCCATGTCCGAATGGCTGTTAAATGTACCTTATCCATTATTTTGTTGTCATCCGACTGTTCATCCGAGCGGTACACTTCGATTTCGATGACCCGCGTATCGTATTCATCAGAAACCTGCGAATAACTCGTAAATGTTTTTTCAGCAATAAACCGCATTACTTTTGTTTTTGATCTGGTAATAGTCGTAATCGGACTGCTGTACAGAATTTTTTCCTGATTACCACTACCAAACTGGGCAAATTCTTTCCAGTTTTCTTCATTCTTTGGCCGTGATACGCGCCATCTAACGCTAATACTCACCGACGTGTCTTCTTTATCACCATTTTTATCATATTTAAGTAGTCCGCACGGCATGGTGATTTCAACCTGTATTTTTTGTGGATTTTTTGCGGAAAAACGCACGACCTTCAGCGCCGAATCGTCTTTTGGGTGCAAGAGTTCAATATTTAACATTTCTTCCCGTACCGCTTGCGGATATAATTCGGATTCTCTTTCCGACTGTATTAATTCAATCTGCGGCCTGCTCTTTGACAGAAACGAGTCGCCGTCAAAAAATAATTCCCCGTCTTCTACATAACAAGGCGGAATGAAGTAACACGATATGTCACGATCAGCTAGTATCTCTACAATGTCTCCTACCTTAACGGATAATACATCTTGTTCTTTACCATAGGATACAATTTTATTGTTTACCCTAAACTGAACGGCGAAATTAAACTGCGAGTTTTTCCTACCCGAACACTTTACGAACCCGTCCCTATCTACCGTCCATGTGCCATTGTTTGTAGATATACGATTTATCGGTTCCATTGCCGAGTTGTCCGGTGCTACACCCGAAGCCAGGTCGCCGATTATGCCAAGTTTTACGTCAGTTACTTTCAGCCTTCCGTATCCCAGCATGTAAAGCGCCTGAAAATACTGGTCTTCCCCATCTGTACCGCCTATGGTACTGTACGGGTTGCCGACGTACATTGGCGTAAACAAATGCTTGCCCAAAACAAGCGGGACCGGCTTGCCATAATTACTTTGATTTTTTGCGCCACGGAGCTGGGGAATTCCCTCAACCGATTCGGGCGATTTCCCAACCTGAGCGTCCGGGGTCAGCCAACTGGTAAAGCTCTTTCCAGCGGCGGATGCTATGCCGAAACCAAGCGCACCAGCAACTGTGGCGCCTCCCATTACTATAGCAGCGCCAGCCCAACTAGCAATGCCTAGCCAGCCAGCCGGATTCCAGAAATTTAATACGGATAATCCAAGAAGAAGCCCCATCCCCGTCCCTGCAACCCAGTCCGCGCCGTTGCCCTCCGGGAATAACCTTATGGCGCAGATGTCGCCGTCTACCAGTTCGTACTCGCCGTCCTGTAAAAAACCGTTAACCGATATAATGGAATTGCTGAGGTCTTCTCCGGGGAATACGTCTTTTATTTTAACGGGGTTTTCAAGGCGCTTTGTTTCTTTGGCGTCGTCTACGACGCTGCGGAAGATGGTAACGGTTATCATTGCAGCACCCGGTAAAATCCCCTTACCCTTTTTTCCCATCGGAATAATTTATCCACCACTACCCCGGTTGTCCGTGAAGCATGGATAAAATCATTACCGCCCAAATATATGCCGACATGGGAAGGCTCTCCAAGCACGGCAAGCTCGATAATGCACCATGGCTCAGGCTTATCAAGTCGGACGTTGGGGATAGTACTTTCGAGGCTTTCCATGATTCTTTTGTTGGTCTCGATTTCAGTATCAGCGTATACCGGGTCCGGCAAGGTTATCCCCCTATCCCGGTAAATGCAAATAGCCAGACCGTAGCAGTCCAGCCCTTCATTCGGGTCCCGCCCGTGCGGAACATACTTACAGCCGATGTATTTATTTATATCAATCATCATGAGCACCCCGGCGTTGTCATCGCGTTACAGGTATCCGCAGGAACATTTATTGCCATGTTTTCATCAAATACCATGGTCCAGGTAACGGCAATTTCATTAAAGCTGGCCGCTCTGAGGGTAAAGCTCATATCTTCCAACGGCTCAATGCATTCAATTCCGGTTTGGGTATCGTCATAAATAATCACGGCGACAAATTCAAGTTTTGCCGGTTTTTGGTTTCTCCTTATCCTCACAATCCACTCTTGATCAACCGTAGACAGCGTTAAAGTCGCGTCTCCAATTTTTGACCCGTCCCGGTCGGGCGGATCTATCGAAAAAGAAGCGGCGTGATAGATGATACCCTTATAAGTAACATCTTCCGAAGCGTTGACAAAATACATCGGGAACTCAAGGTCAGTTTCATGGGAAACCTTTATCAAAAACGGGAACTCCGCAAATTTCCGTTGCTCGGCTAATAACTTCTGCACCTTTGGTTTTAACTTCATAGTGCTTCCATCCAGACCATTGAAGCTTCCAGATTATCCGCGCCGGTATTAACGTATGTTAGATCAGTATCAGGAGCAAATTGATACGCTTTCATCACGCCGGTATTATCATCAATTTTCGGAAACAGGAAAGGGAAATATCCTTTCCGGCATATACGCTCAAGCCAGTCTTCAAAAACACGTTTTTCAGGCAGCGTCATGTGCATCACAATATTGAACACTTTTGGCTTCTTGACATGGGCAAGGCGGGTTAAAAATTTGCCGCTTCTCGTTTGGTCGGCAATAATACCAAGCGGGGTAGTCCAGTTGGAAGAACGGAGAACCGTACCTACGCGCTTGCCGTTATATTCCGGCCATGATACCGCTGTCAATTTGATATTCTCCTGCCGCGGTTGCGGTTATTCATCGCGTTGAACGCCCCATCATAATCTCCATTTGCTATGCCGTTTTTGACGATGTTGTCTATCGTAATTTTTACTTTTCTTGCGCCGTCTTCCGTTGTTTCGCTTTCGGTATTAACAGTTACCGGCGCGTTGTTTTGGATGCTGATATATACATTTCCGCCGCCTTTGCCGCTCATTAATGTTTCAGGCGTCTTAGTGGCAATGATGTAATCATCAGGGTGAGTGTATACGGTTCCCCGCGGTGTAATAATCGCGTCATTTACCCTTAACGCGGAATCGTTCACTTTCCGTTTTTGGACAAGGTAATATTCCTGTTGTTTGCGCTGTGCGTCAATGAGATCGGTAATTTGTTCCTGTATCCGGCGCAGGCGTTCCGCTTCGTCGTTTCTGCCGTCTTGTTCTGCGGCATCGGTCAACCCGCTTACGAATGACATCAAGCCAGATGCACCGATAAAGGCGAGTCCCAGTTTCCAATTCTTTGACATAAGCTGCAAACCGACATTTAAGAGCATTTGCGGCATGGCGTCTATCATGCTTTTGAGCATATTCCTAAAAGCGTTTTCTGTTTCGCTTAATGATATGGACCCGTCCTGATAGGCTTTACCAAGGTCATGGGCAAAGTCAACCAAACCGGAGGCGGCAAGCTGTAAACCGGCTTCTTTGAGCTGGTTCAGTGCGTCCCTGAGCGCCTCAACTTTTTCTATTTGCTGTTCAAGCGCATATATCTCTTTTGCCCGTTGATCACTGACGTACCTTTCAGCCAATTCATTAAGCCGTAATTCTTCCTTTGTCGCCCAGATGAGTTCTTTTCTTTTATCCAAATCAGATTTATCTTCATTGTAATTCTCAATACGCCTAACTGTACTTGTCAGCTCTTTGTATTCTTTAAGCAGTTGTATCGCCCTTTGGTAGTCTTCATCGCTAACACTCCACGGGTTTTCAATTCTTGCTCTTGTCATAGCTTCGACAACGTCCCGCATCTTTTGTTCCGCTTCTTCGTATACGTCAACTTTACCAAGACCAAGGAACTCGTATATCGGACTATAACCATCCTTTGCAAACATACGGCCTCTGACTTTATTTATTTCTTCTGAGAAATTATTTATGGTTTTAAGGCCCCTGTTATCGCCTAACCCAGCCCATGAGTTGACTATTTCCTCAGTATACCCAGTTGCCTGCGCGAGTACCTTTACCCAGTCCTCAAACGGGTTGCCTGTTTTTTTTAGGTTCTTTAATTTCTCATTAAGGAAGTCAATATCTTTGATTACTTTAGTGATTTCCTCTTGCCCTAAATAATTCTTTACGTCTACTTCTTCCCACAATTTTGTTGACGAGTTATATTTCCGGCCCTTTTCAACCTTTATCTGGTTGTCTCTTATAATTTCCAGCCTATTTATTTGTTCCTTTAATTTCTCAATCTGCCCTTCTGTTGTTTGTTCATATATCCCGTTTACAAATTCCATCGCGCCGGCATAAGAGGCTCTTACCCTGTTAAGGGTTTCCGCCTGTTTTTCAATCATGGCAAGGCGCTGTTTCTCATAATCCATAAGCGGTTTGTATATGTCAAGGATAGCTTTCTGCACTTCCAGTTGTTTTTCATATTTCGTCAATAGCATTGCTTCCGCAGCAGCATATCTTCCTGTTCCGCTCTCTGCCCTTTTGATTGCCGCTTCAATTCTTTTCACCTCTATTTCTATTTCCCTGTATTGATCCTCAACTGTCGCTGTACCTGATTTCTTTTTCTCAGCTATTTCTTGCAATTCAATGTGTCGTGACATATTCTCGTTCATCTCGGTATAATACTGTATTTGCCTTTCATAATACTCTTTTGCAATATCTGACATACCGCTGTATTCAGCCTGTAACGCCTTATGCTGTTCTTTCAGTGTTTTTACATATTCTTTCATTCCCTGTATCGTTTTTAGATGGGCTTCCGCCGCGCCGCCAAACGCTTTTTCCTGAGATTTCAAGATGATGACTTGCGCCCCTGCGAGGTCGCCGGCCTCCTGCATAGCCTTGACCATCTGCTTTTCTTGTTCGGTAAACTTAAACCCGTATCTGCTTAACGCGCCTAAAGATTCCGCCGGATTGTCCATGGCTTTGCCGAAAGTATTTGCGGCGCTCACCATGTCTCCGCCCATAACGTCAACCATGTCAAGCATATTCTTGGTAAGGCGGTCAAAATTCTCCCCAGTGATACTTTGGAAGCCGAGCAATACCGACTGCATCCGCGTTATCTCATCGGCTGATTTTCCTGTCGTAGATTGCAATTCATTGGCGTATTTAGTCAGGGCGCTGGTTGTGGTCCACGTTTCAGCACCAGTGGCTTTAAGGACGGCTCCCAGCCTTACTAATTGGGCTTCGTGTTCAGCGTACAGATTTATTGCTTCACCTATATACTTTACAGCAGCCTCTCCAATCGAAATTAACGCACCTACTACTGCCGTGGAAGGGTTAACCATGCCCATAAGCCCGGCGGCGATTGAATTAAGCGGCCCCGGCAGCTTGTTTGCAATGAGCTGGAAGGCGGCCATTTTCTTAGCCATGTCATCAGTGCTTTGTCCGGCTTTCTGGCCCATCTTGGCGAAGATTTCGAGATCACCTGTGGCGCGCAATACATTGTGGCTATCTATTTCTATTACGAGCTTCGAGAGTTCCGGCATATAAACAGGATAAAAAGGTTTGTCTTTTGGGGCTATTCGTATATCTGTACGTAGTATGTTTGTACGATGTGTTAAATCACCTGTTTTCTGTGTATTTGTCTTGGCGTAGACACGGCAGCCATCTCGCTCCAGCCCATCATTAAACGATGGTGTACAAGACATCTTCCACCGCCAAGCCTTTCAGACCACTGTGTATGAGTAAGCCTTTCACCGTTATATTCGATGAATTTATTCGTGCTTTTATTACTCTGTTGTTCTTTATTTGTTATCCACCTGCAATTTTCAGGACAATAGTTGCCGTTGTAATTTATGCGGTCTATGGTTAAATTGTCGGCATAGCCGTGAGATAACGCCCAATCCCTAAACGTTTCAAAGCTGTTTATCCATTCATCGCATACTGTTATTCCTTTTAATACATAGCTTTCATAATGACAGTCATTTTTAGACGGTTTGGCATTGCATCGATCCATCATCCTGCGCCATTCCTTATATAACCTTGTTTTAGTTTCACCGTGTGTTTTATGCGCTATTGATTGTAATTTACTATGCTGACAACCGCATGATTTAATTGTGCCTCTTACGACGCTTTGTTTATTTATTACTTTTTCCTTTCCGCAGTCACACTTAAAAAGCCAATAGTGATAGGGTTTCCCTTTTTTAGTACATCTTGTCTCACTAAACCTTATCGCGGTAAGAAAATTATATTTATTCCCTGCGATGTCGGTTCTTTCAAAGTGACAGCCGCATGATTTTGAAACGCCGTATACAACGCTGTCTCTTTTTATTACTTTCTCGTTGCCGCAATCACATCGAAAAAGCCAGTAATGAAAACGGTTTCCGCTTTTTGTATGTTTTATTCCAATGTACTTAATTGCTGTTAAATGATTAAACTTCTTTCCTTTTATATCTTCAAAAATACCATGATTAAGACGGCATGATTTTGTTTTTCCACTCATAACGTCCGCTTTTGCTAAAACCTTCTCTTCTCCGCAATCGCATTGAAACAACCAATAATGTTTTGGCTTCCCGCCTTTCCCAAATCTTATTTCTTTGAACTTCACGGCGGTAAGATGACCATACTTTTTACCTGTTATATCTATTACAGCTCCCATATATAAATAATAATATAAAATAATTTTATTGTCAATATAATTTTTACTTTTTATGAATTATTAATGACTCTCCTTGAAAGCCTGATTGATCTCATGCGCCGCAAAAGAACTCATGCGCCGTATCAATGAAACTTCATAAATTGATAATTGCCTCTGGTTCACTTCGCAGTATGCTTGTACATCAGGGTACGATATTCCCTCTGGGCAAAAATAAAATATATCAACGAATATACCAAATAATTCGGCAAAACAGGCTGGAGGCGGAATATCGCCAAACATTTCAGCCTGCCCCGTCCGCTCCCACTTGTCATACCCGATGGCGGCGATAACTTTTTCCCGTTCCTCGGCGTGATTAAAATGGACGATTTCATTCCCCGCCTTCTTTGTTCGGTCGGCGTGCAGGAAAAAGAAGCGCTTTACCGCCTGCTCTAATTCCCGCTCGGCCCCGATAAAAAATTGGTGCGATCCCTCGCTTTGCCAAGGACAAATTCTTTAAGCGCGGGGATTTTTGTGATAAGGAACCTGAGTGATTCTTTGTCATCTGTAATCACCCTGTCTTTTCCCGTCGCCTTGTCAGACAGTACGATTTCCTGCACTGGTTCCCTGCTGATAACTTTTCCTTTTTTGTCGCGCTCGGTTTTCCAGCCCCTTATGGCGGCGATCCTTACAAGAACGGCTTCTTCGTTTGAATCAAACATGGCGTCGATGGTTTCATCGTCAAATTCACTGACGTTACCCTTCCTATCTTTCGTTACCGCGCCCTTGAGCTTCTTCATCGCTTCGCGGTTAAACCGTGTTACCGTGTCCGAGTCATCGCCAAGAATGAGTAAGTCAAAATCACAAGGTTCCCTATACAGTTCAACGGGAAACCACTCGCCCGCTTCCGCTTTATCCTGCGTAACTAGATTATCTAAATTCATTCTTATTCCTCCTCTTTCACGGTCTTCCTGAGCAAGAACCTGTCCTCGCCGAAAGTTTTGAAGGGAAGGGCATATTGAAGCTGGGGATCGCCGCTTAAGGTTGAATTGTCAAAATTGATTTTTAAGATAAATTCATATTCAATCCCGTCCTTGTCGCTGTATACCGTTATGTGAAGCTCCCCGCCCTCCCCCCTCTTGGCGAGGTTGTAGAGCTTGCCGTCTTTGACGTATTCATTGATCGTACCTGTAACATCGAACATATCAACTGCTTTTTCAATCGCTTCCATTTGAAATAAGGCTGGCAGAGTACGCATATTGTTTGATATAGAAAGCGTTATACTTACGCCGTCTATATACTCTACAGGCATGGCGTCATCCGGGCCTTTGAATTTCCACGCGCCCCGCAACGTGATAAATTCCTCAGTCGTAAACGCGGGGAGCTTGTTCGCCATGCTTATAGGCGGAGCGTCTTCAAGTTCCGAATTGTTCGCGCCCATCAAACCGAAGGTTAATTTAACAAGGGAGCTGATCTCGAAAGAAATGTTTAAGGTGTTGACCTGCAAGCCCTTGAACAACTGGTAAAGTTTCGGTTCTTGCGTGTACTCCTTTAACAGCGCGAAAATTCTCTGCTTGTTTCCGGGAACCATGTCGAAAACTTCAGCGGTACTTGTGGAAAGCGCGGTGTTTTTGACAAACCCATCCTCGCTACACAAAACAGCTTCAAGAAGTTTGTCGAATTCGTTTCCTGCGAAATTCGCCGTATAATCTCCGGCGTTTTGATCGGTTCCTTTAAAATCTTTTGACGGGTTTCTGCCGGGCAGTTTAGTGTCGTTTTGGATTGTATCGTAGGAACCTTCAAGCGTACAGCCCGTCCAGCGCATGGCTTGAAGGGCGGGGTTGGCGGGCAACGAGCCGTCGGGGTTTGCCTCCGTTATGTAAAGATTGGTATTCGGCGTAGTTTTATATGACATAAATATCCTCCACAAGTGAATTCTTGTTAAAGGATAGTTTCTCGTTATGGCTCACGCAATTCGTACATTTATACGTAGTACAGGCATACGATGGCAGGGAAAATAAAAAAGCCCTCGGAAAGAGGGCTTTATCTGGTCTCGGTTTCGCTTTACTTCTTCGCCGGTTTTTTCTTCGCGGCGGTCTTGGCGGCTGGTTTCTTTGCCGCTGTCTTCTTGGCAGGTGCTTTTTTGGTTACAGGCATTGTGTCCTCCTGCTTATAGTATCGGAGGTTTCAATGGTTTTATTGAATTATTTTATTTCTAAATACCAACTTAGCATATTTCTATCGTCCCGTCATCATTTTTTGTAACTACAATCTCAAACTTGCTCCGCAGGATATGTATAAATTCCATAACGCACAGTATTAACCCAAACCCCGCTTTTCTTGATTCACGGAATACGCTAATCGCAATAGCAAGTGTTGATATTTTCATATCACGCACTTCTTTAGCCGTTCAATGAGCATTAAAACGTCAGATTTCTCAAAGACAACGAAAAGTTGCTCTTCTTCAAAAAGACCGTCTCTGCCTATACAATCAAAATCAAGTTGAAAAGTTGCTCCATTTTTTGCGGCAGTTAATATATTATCTTGATCTCCAACATCTTTGCATTTAACCTCTAAAATATGCTGGACATAAAAATCACATTCACCTACCGTATCACCTTTAATACAAATAGCCTCAAAAGGAAAATTATCATACTCTACAAAAACGGTATTAGAAGGTAACTGTAAAAATGTTTCTCTGTTAACAATTCTCATGGAATTATTATATCACATAATCTCATTATTGTAAAGTGATATTTTATTTTAGCAACGTCGCCGTGAATTACACCTTAATCCTTTGGCAGCGAAGCCCGCCATTCAACCCGTATTGTCGTCCGAAAACTGGTCAGTTCCGCGCCCTGAAAAGCCCTGTAAGTGCGCCTGATTGTTACCTGATCAAACACTTTTCCTCTGCCGTAAAGCATATACAGC
>Ga0268262_10002016_pt1 | contig 24004 bp, 19 predicted proteins | sample TergutNc150P3_FD_190354 | JGI IMG/M metagenome (GOLD analysis project Ga0268262, IMG submission 190354) | Nasutitermes corniger P3 segment gut microbial community from laboratory colony in Florida, USA - Nc150 P3 (SPAdes) (version 2) | ecosystem: Host-associated > Arthropoda: Insects >...
ATATTTTAGAAACAGAGCTTCACGCTTATTTAAGCTACCAGTATTTAGAGTCCAGAAATAACTCTGTGATACTTTCTAATTATGAACTTTCAAACAGCGTTTTTCAAGCCTCATTCGCGGGAACTTTCGCTCCCGTCGATTTTTTCAATATAAGGGCAAATGCGGCGAGCAGGCATAGCAAGCAAAAACTGGAAAGTGGCCGAGTCCGTACTTTTTATATGGATGGCGAATTTAAGGAGCGTTCCAGAGATTTATATTCCGGCAGGGCATCGGCGAATTTTGGGAAGGCGGATTCCAAGTGGAGCAGTTTTTTTGCGTTTGGGCATTATTTCAGAGAGCCATCTGTTTTTGAGCTTTTCAGCACAGCTTTTGGAATTGTGTCTAACCCGAATTTAAGGCCTGAGCAAGGCGAGCAGGCAGAGGCTGGCTTTGGCTACAAAACAAAGAAAAGCAGATTTTCTGCCACGCTTTTTGCAAACACCATCAGAGACCGCATAGTTTACCACACGAGCGGTATGGTAACAAAGCCCATAAATGCGGAAGAGGGCAAGGTGTATGGAGTTGAAACTGAGCTTGGGAGCGAGCTTTTCAGTTGGCTAAAGATAAGCGCAAACGCAACCTTCCAAAAACCTGAAAATTTGCCAAACGAGCCAGAACAGCAATATTACAGCTCTATGCTCTTTATGCTTCCTTATGCCTTTGAATTGACGCTGGATGGCGAAGCCCACAGCGAGCTTTACCGCGACAAGGCGCAAAGAAAAATAATTCCGGCAAATTCATTTTACCACGTAGGGCTTGGCTACAAACCAACCCCAAAAACAAAGCTCTTCTTTTACGCAAGAAACTTGAGCGGAGGCGAATACCAAAACATTTATGATGCCTATCCCACTCCGGGCAGGGTGTTCAGCTTAAGCTATTCGCATAGCTTTTGGTAAATTTGCTATATTACCCCTTTTAAGGGCGGTTTTATGGAGCGAGCCAAACATTTATTACGTTTACGCGATTGGGATTCCGAGCGCATAATTGATGTTACACGCATAGCTATTCGTTTGAAAAAAGAGGTTAAAGAGGGGAAATATTCCAACGATTTTGCTGGCAAAACCATAGGCATATTCTTTGAAAAGCCTTCGCTTAGAACCATTACATCCTTTCAAGTTGGGATGCATCAGTTGGGTGGAATGCCTATAATTTTAGAGCCTAAAAATATAGGCATAAATAAAAGGGAAAGCATTATGGACATTGCCCGCTGCCTTTCACGTTGGGTTAACGGGCTTGTGGTGCGTTGCTTTGAACAGCGTTTGGTTGAACAGCTTGCGGAATACGGCAACATTCCCGTTATAAATGCCCTCTCCGATGATTACCATCCTTGCCAAGCACTTGCTTTTGGGCAAACGATGTTTGAGTTGTTTGGCGAAAACTTGCGTGGGAAAACGGTGGTCTTTGTAGGAGATGGCAACAACGTGGCAAATTCCATAATGGAATTGTGCGCCAAGCTGGGAATGAATTTCACTCTCGCTTGCCCAGCAGGTTATGAGCAAAAATCCAATGAAATTGAGTTGGCTTTGCCGGAGTTTAAGGAGAACGGTTGCATATACAAATCGTTTAACAACCCTAAAGAAGCTGTTGTAAACGCTGATGTTTTATATAGCGATGTGTGGGTGAGTATGGGGCAGGAACAACAGCGTGAGTCCAAGCTCAAACATTTTGCGCCTTTCCAGATAAACACTGAGCTTCTAAAATACGCTCCTTCGCATTGCAAGGTTACGCACTGCCTGCCAGCCAACAGAGGCGAAGAGATAACCGATGAGATTATGGATAATTCGCAATTGAATTTTTGCTACGAAGAAGCGGAAAATCGCTTGCACGCGCAAAAAGCTGTGCTGTGGCAGCTACTTCATTAACATTGAGCCTCTGCTTATATCCACAAAGGTTATGTAAACGAACAGGGTTATGAAAAACGCCGCCGCCACTTGCTGGATGCGAGCTTGATTCTTTTGCGAAATGGGCTTGCCTCGCAATTTTTCTATTAGCAAGAACAGAAGAACGCCTCCATCCGTGATGGCAAGGGGCAGCAAATTCATAACTCCCAAATTTATGCTTATCAAAGCCAGCAAAAATACAACTTTCTGCAAATTTTCAAGCCATACCAAACCTATAACCTGCACAATTCCAACAGGGCCGCTCATAGCCCTCAATTTAACCTCGCCTCTTGCAATGCGATAAATATAGCGGAATATACTTGTTCCCATACTATAGCTTTTTTGAGCTGCCATAGCAAGGGCTGTGCCGAGCGGCTGGTGAACTATCTGCATCTCGTCAAATTTGGCAAGCCCCATCTGAATTCCAATCATATAACGCTCGGTTTCTTCGCTCCAAAACGGAGTTATCTCCGCGTTCATCGTGTCCGCTTTGCCGCCTTCGCCTGCGCGCAAAAATATAACCTCAACCGCTTGCCCTTCTGAAGCGGAAATTATGTCTATCATATCTTGATAGTAACCCATTGCATAGCCATTTACGCTCAGAATGGTATCGTTTTGCTTTATGCCAGCTTTGCCTGCCGGGGAATCTTCCGAAGGCTGCGCCGCCGCAAAAACTCTGTGCCTTGGATGGATGCCAGCAGTGCCTATACCCAAGCTCCCAAGTTCGCGTGGAGTAACGGTGGCTGTTTTTCTGCCTGCCGCTGTTCCTATTTCAAGCGTAAGTTCCCTGCCTATGCTGATGCCCATTTCTTCGCGTAGCTTATCCCAGCCTTCTGTTTTTTTGCCATCTATGGTGAAAATAGTGTCTCCGCTGACAATGCCTGCTTCCTCGGCTGCCGAATTATTTTCCACAACGCCAACAATGAGCTTATCGGAAATGGGTTCGGGATTGCCAAGCATATAAATGCCAGTCAGCAGAAAATATGCGAAAATCACATTGAATGCCGGGCCAGCAAAAGCTATCAGAGCGCGTTTCCAAATTGGCTGCACGTGAAAATCATCCGGTTTATTTTCGCGTACCTGCTCTGGATTTTCCCCAGCCATTGCTACATAGCCACCAAATGGAATAGCGGATATGCAGTAGGTAGTTCCATTCCTGTTGATTTTCAAAAGTTTTTTCCCAAACCCTATTGAAAAGGTTAAAACCCTGACGCCGCAGTATTTAGCCGTCAAAAAATGCCCAAGCTCGTGTATAAAAACCAGAAGGCTTAAACCGAGCAAGCCTAAAATTATCTGAAAAATCCAATAGATATTCATTTATTCCCACATCCACAAGTTTTGCCGTTGAGTTTTGCCAAAGCCTTTTCCTTTGCCAATGCTTCACGCTGTTTATAAGTTCCCATTCTTTTCATCATATTTTCCCAGTCAATTTTGTGAGCATCAAATTCAGGCCCATCTATGCATACAAATTTAACCTCTTTGCCAATTGTTACCCTACAGCATCCGCACATTCCTGTGCCGTCAACCATAATGCTGTTTAGGCTTGCAAAAGTTTTGACCCCGTAGGGCTTAGTGGCCTCCGCACAGAATTTCATCATTATGGGAGGCCCTATGGCTATGGCGTAATCCGCTTTTTTACCTTCGCAAATTTCCTTCAATGGTTCGGTTACCAAGCACTTACGCCCATAAGAGCCATCATCTGTGCATATTACAAGCTCATCCGCTATGCTTTTCAATTCTTTTTCCATTATTATCAAGTCTTTGCGCCTTGCGCCTAAAATTACGGTTACATTGTTGCCCGCTTTTTTAAGAGCCTGTGCTATAGGATACATTGGGGCTGCGCCTATGCCGCCGCAAACGCAAACCGCATTGCCAAAATTTTCAATATGGGTGGGCGAACCTAGGGGGCCTGTCAGCACAGGAAGGGCATCCCCTACTTTGAATTGAGCTAAATCTATGGTTGTTTTGCCTACGGCTTGAAAAATTAGGGTTATAGTTCCATTTTCTTTGTTTGCATCGGCTATGGTTAGCGGTATTCTCTCCCCTGTTTCTAAATCTGTTTGCAGAATTATGAACTGCCCGGCAAGTCTTTCTTCGGCTATAAGAGGTGCTTCTACCGTGAATTTATGCACGTCATCGGAGAGCCGCTCCGTTTCTAGTATCTTTGCCATAGCACGATAAAATAAAAAATTCTAAATTCAACTTATATGCCAAAAATCTATGCAGCAAAATTTTCAGATGGAACGCATTGGCTGGGCGATAATTGGCCCGATTGCGAAAAACTTGTTATGGGGAAACAAGGCGTTAAGTATAAGTCCTTTATAAAAATGGAGGATGCCAAGGCTTGGATTACCGGAAAAAAAGTGGTGAAAAAAGGGCTTCGCATTTACATAGATGGTTCTTTTATGCCTACGAGCGAATATGCTGGATGGTCTTGGATTGCTGTTGAAAACGGGGTTCAAATCGCTTGCGAGTTCGGCAAAACGCCTCACCCGGCTTTGAGCAGAAACATAGACGGAGAGCTTCACGCTGCTTGGAAGGCTATGGAATTTTTGGCAAAGCACAAGCGCAAGGGCACTATTTGCTATGATTATCAAGGCGTTGAGAGCTGGGCTATAGGTGATTGGAAGGCGAACAGCGCGGTTTCAATAATATATATGAACAGAATTGCAGAGATAAAAGAGTGGGCGAGCTTTGAAAGGGTAGCAGGGCACAGCGGAGATGAATGGAACGATAAAGCGGATGAATTGGCAAAGGGTGCTTTAAAAGCTCCTTTGGTAGAAAAGAAAACGATAGAAAAGAAAACAGCGGAAAAGAAAAAGAAAAAATCTTAATCCATGCGGATAATTCTGGATATAAATAATTTCTGGTCACCCAGCGGAGGCGGGGTTCGCCGTTATCATTTGCAGAAGATGGAGTATTACCAAAAAAAGCAAACCGATTATAAACTCGTTTTTTTGATGCAGGATAACCATAACGGAGTGGAGGAAATTTCCCCAACGCTGACGATAGAGCACGTGAAGGCTTTGAAAGTTCCGGGCAAGTGGTGGGAATATCGCTTTATTTACAGCGCAAGCCACATTAGGCCTTATATAGAAAAATACAATGCAGACATAATAGAAGTTGGTTCGCCTTATGTGCTTCCTGCTGCTGTTCGCAGAGCGTGCGATGGTTTAGAGCGCAAGCCGATACTTACGGGTTTTTGGCACGCGGATTTTCCAGTAACCTATATCCGCCGCACATTCGGCAGGGTAAACGAATTTTTGGGGCGGCAGTTGGAAAATTTAGCTTGGGTATATGCGCGTCACCAATTCAAAAATTACCAAGGTATTCAGGTTTCTTGCAAAGAGGTTATGGAGAGAATGAGGAGCAGGGGTTTATTGAATTTGCATTGGCTGCCTCTTGGCATAGACTCAAATTTATTTACTCCGGTTTGCAGAGACAACGCTTTAGTTGAGGAATTGAAAGCGGATAATCCAAATAGGCTTACAATGTTTTTTCCGCATCGTTTTTGCAAAGAGAAGGGGGTATCGCTTTTGCTGGATGCTTACCCGATTGTTTGCAAGGAATTGGGCGTAGAGCCTGCGCTTGTTTTTGTTGGAACTGGCAATAGGATTAGCCTTGTTGAGGAGGCGGTGAAAAAATACAAGCACGTAAAATATGCAGGTTTTATCAAAAAGCAAGAGGAGATGACGAGGTGGATAGCGAGTTGCGAAATGGGTTTTGCCTTGAGCGGCTGGGAAACCTTTGGTTTTTCCATTTTAGAGGCGATGTCTTGTGGGCAGTGTTTGATAGGGGCTAACACCGGAGCAGCGGCGGAGCATATCAGGGAATCCGGCGGAGGGATTATTTTGCCGGAAATGACCCCAAAAGCGCTTGCCAAGGCGATTTGCGAGACTGCGGAAAACAAGGAAAAAATGCAAGAAATGGGAAAAAACGGCAGAAATTATGCAGAGCGTTTTTCGTGGGATGCTTGTTTTGAGCGGCAGATGAAATTTTATGAAAGTTTAACAACATTCGGTTGAGACACCAACCTTACGGCAAGCAGCGGCGTTGCGTTTGCTATGCTACACAACGTTGTTAAACCAGCTCAAGGCGAATCTTGGACGCAACGAACACTTCGCAAGTAGTCCTTGCTGCGGTACTCCCAGGAGACATCATCAGCGTCGTAGCTCATACCCAGGCGGTATGCCGAGGCACTCCACCAGTAGCCGTTGCTGCCGCCATGGTAGGAGTTGTAGATGTTGTCACTGAGATTGACGTAGCCGCCAGGCAAGGCCGAAAAGCCATACTTGTTCTCGCCACCCCAGTCGCTAGTTTTCAAATATCTGCCTGCTGTTGAAGAACCGCCAACTGCATTCATTAGTTTATCCCAATCTTCATCGCTAGGCAAATGCCATCCAGAGGGGCATACCGTCATCGCAGTTGCCCAATCGTAAAGGCGACCGTACTTTTCGCAGTTGGCATCTTTATGCTCGTAACACCCACTGCCTGGTGCATAGCAGCCCCAATTCTTTGCCATCCAAATTTGCCCACCGATATTAACGGGTTCGTAATCTGCCGCATTGCAAGAACCGCCTTTGTATTCGCTGCCACTTGGACAAAGCCAGCTTGGTTGGCAGCCGCCGCCCACGCCCAAATTGCAGGAAAATGTGAACGCCATAGCAAGCACAAAACCTGCCGTGAGTAAGTGATTAAATTTAGGCATAAAAACCATAATATGCATAAATATACAAAAAAATGACCGATTGTCAATGAAAATTAAAATTTCTATAGTTTTATTGAATTTTTATTTATATTTATGGTATTGTAGTAAAAATAGGAGATTTTTTATATGCTTACCGAAAAAAATATCGTCGCAGATATGATTCGCTCTGGTGAGACTCTAATGTTATCCGGCACAGAAGAAATGTTAACCGGGCTTCCCAATGGCAATTGGGTAGGCGGAACATCCTCATATTTTATGAACGAAGACGGCGGGCAAAAAAATACCGACAAGATTTTCGTTATGAAATTGCCGGCAGATGCAAAACTTAAACAGGTCAAGTTTTACGACTCGGAACATCTCGCCGATATTTCAAAAGAAACGCCAGATAACGGCTTTACTTACCTGCTAATGCCCTTTGGCACTAAAGCACACTTGGATTATGCCGAAAAAGCACCTTTTTACCCTGGGCAATTCACCAAGATAACCATCGGATGGGTAGCTGGAATAGCTTTGGAAGATATGGGCAAAAAAACCACCAAAGTCTTTAACGGCCAGAACGGGCAAATTTCCGAAACGGATGCCCTTGCTATGCATTGCAGCTTGCCAGATAACAAATACGCGATGATTTCCACTATAAATATCTACGAAGCGGATAAAAAAGCTACAATAGTTTTCCCAAACAGCGGCTTTGAAGTAGGCAATTGCCTTATCAACGGCGAACCGACAAATATAGTCAAATATATGAAAGAAAATAACATAGACACTAAATACCCCATTGTTGCCAACTTCAAATTCGGCTCTGCACTATCAAAAAAACTGGATACTTCTGGTTATACATCGTTTACTGAATATCCACACGTTCCAGACCACCACAGCGGCAATTTCGTAAATGTATCCTTCGCAGGCATTAAAGACGACAAAGCCCAGCTCTATGCACCTATATTCAAGGATGTCAAATATTACTTTGCCAAACCAGCAGATTATTTAACCGAGTTCAACAGAAACTTAACCGCCGTATCTGATGAATTGGCTTTCTCTTTCAGTTGCATTTTGAACTACGTGAATTCCAATTTAGAAGGCAAAATCACCAAAGGGATGTACGGCCCATTCACCTTTGGGGAGATAGCTTACCAGTTGCTTAACCAGACTTTGGTATATCTAGATATAAAAACAAAAGGTAGCCATTGAGCATAGCCTCCACAAGCATTAGAAGGCCGGTTTTAACAATAGTATTATCGGCACTCATAGTGCTTTTTGGAGCAATAGGTTTGTATCAGGTGGGAGTTCGCGAATACCCTGCAATAGACCCACCTATAGTAGATGTCCGCACAACTTATACCGGCGCAAATGCGGAAGTTGTGGCAAATCAAATCACAGAACCATTGGAATCCGCCATCAACGGCATAGATGGAATAAGGGCCATAATGTCAACTTCGCGCGAAGAGCAATCCAACATCACCGTGGAATTCAATTTGGGCGCGAATATGGAACAAGCCGCCAACGACGTGCGAGACAAAGTTTCCCGTGCCCAAAGGTTTCTCCCCACCGATGCGGATATTCCAGTTGTTTCAAAAGCGGATGCCAATTCCACGCCTATAGTTGTGCTCTCGCTCGGCAGCAACACTATGAGCTTGCTGGATCTCTCGGATTACGGCGAAAGGGTTCAAGAGAAAATTCAGACTGTTCCCGGAGTGGCGGAAGTGAGGATATGGGGCATAAAAAGATATGCGATGCGCATTTACATAGACCCCGTGCGAATGGCAGGGGCCAATTTAACCTTAGACGTTATAAGGTCTGCGCTTGAAAAGGAAAATGCGGAAATTCCAGCCGGGCAACTGGAAGGAACGGCTGCCGCCGTGAGTTTGCGTTCAAGCTCTAAATTGAGAACGGAAGAGGATTTTCGCAATGTTATTCTGCTCTCAAGTGGGGAAAAATTTGTGCGCTTGAGCGATGTGGCAGAGGTTGTTCTCGGTGCGGAAAACGAAAGAAACACGGTTAGGATGAATACCAGGCCTATGGTTTCTCTGGCGGTTATCCCGCAGCCGGGTTCTGACCAAATCAAAATAGCGGATGAAGTTTTAAGCAGATTGGAGAACATTCGCAAAGACCTGCCGGAATCCATTGTTATCCAACTCTCTTTTGACAACACCAAGTTTGTGCGAGCCGCGCTCTCGGAGGTTAGGGAAACTATTGTCATAGCCTTTCTGCTCGTTGTAGCCATTATTTTCCTGTTTTTAAGAGACATTAAAACAACTCTAATTCCGGTGTTTACCGTTCCAATTTCCCTAATCGGCGTGTTTTTCTTAATTTGGGTTTTGAATTTTTCCATCAACATTTTAACGCTCTTGGGAGTTGTTCTGGCTATAAGCCTTGTTGTGGACGATGCCATTGTTGTTCTGGAAAATATATTCGCAAAGGTGGAGGAAGGGCTTTCGCCTAAGGAAGCGGCGGTTAAAGGCGTTAATGAAATTTTTACAGCGGTTGTAGCTACGACTCTTGTTTTATGCGCGGTATTTTTGCCGTTGTTTTTTATGCAGGGGTTCACAGGGCGGCTTTTCAGGGAATTTTCCATTGTGATAGGCGGTTCTGTTATAATTTCGTCTTTTGTGGCTCTAACGCTTGGCAGTATGCTCTCCAGCCGTTTTCTCAAAAAGAATGAAAAGCACAACCGCTTTTATATAGCAACCGAACCTTTTTTCAATAAACTCTCTTCCACATATTCCAGATTTTTAGGGAAAACCTTAAAACGCCCGATGCGAGCTATCCCTGTGATTTTTGTATGTGCAGTTATCGCCGTTTTTGCTTTTTTGGATTTGCCAAGCGAACTTGCCCCTCTGGAAGACCGCTCACGTGTTAATGTTCAAGTCACAGCTCACGAGGGTGCTCCGTTCTTGTTTATGAGCGACAAGATGAAAGTAATAGAAAGTTTGGTTATAGAAAATGTGCCAGAGATAGACCGCCTTCTTGTGCAAACTGCCCCTGGATTTGCCGGTATGGCGAACAACGGAAATGTCTCAATAATGCTTGTGGACCCTAAGGAACGCAAAAGAACTCAACAGCAAATAGCAAACGATTTAAGAGGAATTTTAGCCAGAGTAGAAGGTGTGAGAATTTCAATTCAACAGGAGCAAACCATTCGCGTGGGTTCGAGGAGCGGCTTGCCCGTGCAGATTGTGGTTCAGGCAGCGGAGATAGATTCTTTGAAAAAATATTTGCCCGGACTTATGGAAAAAATTCAGCAAAGCCAACTTTTAACAATGGCGGACGTGAATTTGAAATTCACAAAACCGCAGCTTGACGTTGAGATGAATAGAGACCATTTGCGTGCTTCCGGCATTACCCCACGCGAAGTGGCAACCACGTTGCAACTGGCGTATAGCGGTTTGAGGTATGGCTACTTTTTGAAAGAAGGCAAGCAATACCAGATTATGGGGGAAATCAATTCGCAAAACCGCTCAGAACCTGCATCCCTGCAAACCCTTTATATCAGAAACAGCTCAGGGAAATTGGTTTCGCTAGACCAGCTTGTTGAATTGAAAGAACGTGCTGTTCCGCCGCAGATTTTCAACTACAATCGTTATGTGTCCGCAACCATTTCCGCAAGCCCTGCACCGGATGTTGCGTTGGGAGATGCTATAAGCGAAATGCAGGGCATAATTAAAAGGGAACTTACAGATAACTTCAGAACCGAACTCACGGGAACTTCGCGAGATTTTATGGAAGCATCCGGCAGTTTGGCTTTGGTGTTTGTGCTCGCGTTGGTTATAGTGTATATGTTGCTTGCTGCCCAGTTTGAAAGTTTCAGGCATCCCTTCACCATTATGCTCACCGTGCCGCTTGCCCTTTCGGGCGCGCTCGCCTCGCTTTATTTTGGTGGGCACACTATTAATATATTCAGCCAGATAGGGCTTGTGATGCTGGTTGGGCTTGTCACCAAGAACGGGATTTTGATAGTTGAGTTTGCAAATCAAAGACGTGCAACCGGGCTAGACCTTCGCCACGCCGTTGCTGGCGCTGCTGGAGCGCGTTTGCGCCCTATTTTAATGACAACTTCCACAACCATTTTCGGATTTGCACCTATTGCGCTTGCTCTCGGAGCTGGTGCGGAAAGCCGTGTTCCTATGGGCGTGGCGGTGATAGGCGGAGTGGTGGTATCTCTGGTTTTCAGTTTGTTTGTAGTGCCAGCGGCTTATTTGTTGATAAGCAAAAAGGATGCTGCGCAAAATTGAAAATTTCTACATTGCCCACATGCCTCAGGACCCTCAGAAAAAAACTAAGCCGCCACAACTGCCGCAACTGCAATCAAAGAATTTTTTCTTTTTAGCGGCAATGTGCTTGCTTGCTGTTTTAATGCTAAAATTATATTCCGATGACCCTATAAAGGAAATTTCCCGTACGCAGCTTATGGAATGGATGGCAAGCCCAAATGTTAAAATTGACTCCCTCAGCCTTCGCACCACCGCAGATGGAATAGAAATTCTCGGCAAACGCAGGCTTTCTGCAAACGAAAAGCCTGTAAATCCTAAATCAAATGATGAACTATTTCGCTCCTATATGCTCTACATCCCGGATTCAATAATTGCGGAGTGGGAAAAAAATGGCAAAACAGTGCGAGTTCTGCACGATGACAACACTTGGCTAAATCATCTATTCGCGTTTTTGCCGCTAATCCTCATTATGGTTTTATTCTGGATTATAATGGCGAGGCAGGCTGGCGGTATGGGCGGGCGTGGTTTGTTCTCGTTTGGCAGGAGCAAAGCGGTTTTGATAAACAACGATAAAAATAAAACCACATTCAAAGATGTTGCTGGCTGCGATGAGGCAAAAGCAGATTTGGAAGAACTGGTAGCTTTCTTGAAAGACCCTAAAAAATTTGATAAACTTGGTGGGCGCATACCAAAAGGCGTGTTGCTCGTTGGGCCGCCCGGAACGGGAAAAACCCTTTTGGCAAGGGCTGTGGCTGGTGAAGCCGGCGTTAATTTTTACAGTATGAGCGGTTCAGATTTTGTTGAGATGTTCGTGGGCGTTGGTGCAAGCCGTGTCCGCGATTTATTTGAAACTGGCAAAAAAAACGCACCCTGCATTCTGTTCATAGACGAAATAGATGCGGTTGGCAGGCAACGTGGCGCAGGGCTTGGCGGCGGGCACGATGAACGCGAGCAAACCTTGAACCAGCTTCTCGTTGAGATGGATGGTTTTGCTCCAAACGAGGGAGTTATTTTGGTTGCGGCTACAAACCGCCCCGATGTTTTGGATAAAGCGTTGCTACGCCCAGGGCGTTTTGACAGGCAGGTTGTTGTTAGCCTGCCGGATTTGGTTGGCAGGGAAGCTATTTTGAGAGTTCATTTGGAAAAACGCAAAGTCCCTCTTGACAAGGAAATCAGCGTAAGAGATGTAGCGAAAGGAACGCCGGGGCTTGCTGGCGCAGACTTGGAAAACCTTGTGAACGAAGCGGCTCTTATGGCAGCACGTTTTGGCAACCCAACTGTAACTCAGTTGGATTTTGAAGAAGCGAGGGATAAACTTTGGATGGGTGCGGAGAGAAAATCCCTTTTGATGACCGAAGAGGATAAGAGAAATGTGGCTTATCACGAAGCTGGCCACGCGCTCCTAAATCTGTTGTGCAAAAACGCAGACCCCTTGCACAAATTAACCATAATCCCACGAGGCCGCGCTCTTGGCGTAACTCTTGCCCTTCCAGAAAACGACAAAGTTTCCATGAGCAAAGAAGCCGCAGAAGACCAAATTGCGATTTTAATGGCTGGCAGGCTCGCGCAAATTCTTGTGTTCAACAAGCAAACTACCGGGGCTTCAAACGATATTGCCAGAGCAACCGAGCTTGCTCGCAAAATGGTAACCGAATGGGGTTTTTGCGAAAAGTTGGGGCCTGTAGCCTACAGCAAAAACAACGATGAAATTTTTCTCGGCAGGGAAATCAGCAAGCCAAAAGAGATGAGTGAAAAAACCGCCGAAATAATAGACGATGCCGTAAATGAAATCATTCAAACGCAGGTGAGCAGGGTTAACGAAATACTAGCGGCAAATCGTGAAAAATTGGATGCTTTGAGCGAAGCTCTCTTTGAGCACGAGGTTTTGAACAGGGAAGAAATAGACAAGGTTATGTCTGGCGAGTCCCTTGCCACCACTCAGAAAAGCCGCCAATACCAGCAGAGAAAAGAGCGGGAAACTCAAGAGCTAAAAAAGGTTGAGCCTCCGCCTGAGCCAGGGGCGGAGAACGTTACTTAACAACTGCGCGCATTGTTTGGGCACCTGCTTTCACCACATACATTCCTTTAGCGGCCTGAATTTTCAGAGTTTGGTTATTTCCAGAATTGCTGGAATATATTTGTTTGCCTTGCAAATTATACATCTCTATTTTTGTGTTGCTCGGCAAGTTTTCCAACACTATGGCGTTGACGGTTGCGCGAAGCTGGATTTTTCGGGTTAATTACCATTTTTGGGATATAAATTGTCAAAATGCGGTGAATGCTTGCGACCAAAGGTCACCGTTATACTTAAATATATAAAAAATGACAGTGTGTAAAACCCCCTCAATAGGAAGCTCGGTCAATTTTTTATATATTTACCCCGAAATCTTTCAAACCTCGGAGGGCTTATGAAAAGGATTCTCATCTCATTGCTTGTGGCTTGCACCCTTACGGTCAGCACTTTAAGCACAACAGGATGCTTCGGTAAATTCGCGGCATTTAGCGGTCTTAGAGAATGGAACTCAAAATTCTCTAAGAGCAAATTTGTAAACTGGTTGGTGTTCATAGCGCTATGTGCAATTCCAGTTTATGAAGTATTTTTCGCAGCAGACCTTTTTATATTTAATTCCTTGGAATTTTGGATAAACTCAAACCCTTTGGCTGCTGGCGATACTTACCGCGAAACAGATGCAAACGGAAATTCCGTGACCGCTGTTAAAATGGAAGACGGCTCTCTATATATGCGCTTAGATGCCGCTACTGGCGGGAAACAGGAATTGGTTCTTCAAAAAGATGAAGAGGTAATCCGCATTCTGGATGTCAAAGGCAACATATTGAAAGAAGCCGCATTTGCTGAGGCTGAATAATTACTTTTTTGCCTTCACGTACGCAGACAAGGTGTCCAGGAATACTTCATCGTGGTCTTGCGCGCCGTTGATTCTTGTTATAATGGAGCTGTCGTAAGCTCCTAAGACGGCAGCGGTTTTTGTTTCGTATTCATTTAGGCGAGCGCGGATTACGCCTTCATCGGCATCGTCTTTGCGCCCTTCTATCTTTGCCCTTTTTAGCAAGCGTTCAACTATAATTGAGCTTTCTGGAATGTCAAGAACAAAAACGTGCTTAACATCAACAACGCTTTTTATCAACTCCGCCTGCGCAACGGTGCGCGGAATTCCATCCAAAAGAAAGGAGCTTTTTTCCGGGTCAAATTTGTTCGTGTCTATTAAGCCATTTATATAACGTGAAAAAATTTGAATAGTCACCTCATCCGGGACCAACTTGCCTGCCCCAGCATAGCTCGAAAATAATTTGCCACTTTCGCTCGCTGGCGATAACCCTCTGAATATATCGCCGGTTGAGAGATGCTTTATGCCAACTGCCGAGGCTAACTTTGCACCAACCGTTCCTTTTCCCGAACCCGGTGCGCCAAAAATCAGAAATGCGGATACTTTCATAAGGATAAATTTAGGAAATTACTCTCTTATAAACAAAATTGAGCCAGCAAATACCAAGAGCAGAACAATTATCTTTTGCGGTGGGAACGGCTCTCCAAAAACCACAAACCCACCTATGGCAGGCACAATTAAGCCAACCGCAGCGGAAAGCGGAATAACAAACAATGCCCTGCCCCTGCGAAGCCCAATCTGCGAGCAGAGAAACGCGGCTAAATAAAGCACGGCAAAGGCAAAAATACGCAAATCAAAAGGCGGCGGAAACAAGCCCTCTAAAGAGATGCTCTTGTAAAAAACAGCGGAAAGCCCAAAACCTGCACCTGCGCATAGAGAATCCACAATCTCCGAAACCCTAAAAATTGAGCAAAACACCGCGAGCAAAGCGAGCACGGCCCCAGCATAAATCCAAAGCGTTTCTTTTGGCGGCAATCCTCCAGAGGTCTCTCCAGCCAGAGTTCCATCTATCAGCAATCCGCAAAAAATCAGAGCTATGGCAAAAGCGACCTTACGGGTTATTTTTTCTCCCAAGATTTTCCACCCTAAAATTGCCGTCAACGCCGGATTTAGAGCCATAAAGGGCTGAACCAAACTTATATTGTATTCTGCCATAGCTGCGTAGTAGAGCAAAGTTGCGATGATGCTCAAACACAAACCGCCCAGCCAAAATTTATTCTTAACAAGGGACTTTGCGGAATTTGCCATCCGCAAACCGATGCTTTCTAAAATATTCCCAAAAGCAAGACCTACAGCAGAACTTAGTGTTAAAAGAAAAAACATCAATTTTCGCCATAGAGTTCTTTATAAATCCAATAATTTCCCATCACGCGTTTTACATAGTCTCTCGTTTCCCAATAGCTAACTTCTTCTACTCTTATATCCCACGGCAAAGAACCATAGTTCGCTATCCAGCGAGCAGCGGGTGCTGGGCCTGCATTATAGTTCCCCAAAATGCCTATATGGTCTCCTTTGTATTCGTTGTGCAAGTCGTTTAAGTATCTAACCCCCAAACGAATATTCATATATGAGTTGTATAGCAAATCTCTATGGAATTTCTTTATGTTTTCGCTTTTTGCCAAAAAATCTCCTGTTGCCGGCATAATTTGCAAAAGCCCCCTCGCTCCAGCCGGAGATGTAATTGAAGCATCAAACATACTCTCTTGCCTCATAACGGAGTAAACTAGAAAATGGTCTATTTTTGAATGTTTTTTCACTTTCGCTTCGTGCGGTATGGGGTAGAGAAATTTCAAAACTTGAGTCGGAATGCCAGACATTCTCTCTCTGGGAACAAGGTCTAAAAAATTACGTGCCAGCCTGTGTGCCAAAGCGTACTCGCTGTTCTGCATAAACATCATACCATATCTGTAATAAAACTCTGGGCGATTTTTATGAAGCTCAAGAGCCTCGTTATAAAGCGCAAAAGCCTCTTTTTCAAAACCGCTGCGAAGCAAAATGCTAATCAGCTCCAAACGTTCCACGCTAACAAGGGAATCCTTTTCGTTTGTGTCTTTTTTCTGCAAAGCTCTCAGCCACACTACGGCGGCTGAGTCGCTCATTTCAGCTCCGAGTTTGGGAACGGGTGAAAGCTCAAATTCCCCTAAGATATGCTTTGAGCGCCAAGAATAGTAACCCAGTGGAAAATCCGCTATAACCGCATTGTAAGCCTTTGCCAGAGTTTCTTTGCTTTCGCCGAGCATCCTTAGGCTCTCCGCGTGAAAATAAAGGGCAGCGCTTCTAGGCATCAGCCCTAAATATTCCTTTGCGGCTTCTGCAAATATTTCCGCGGCTTCTGCATAATTTCCCTCTTTGAAATTTATGAAACCAACTCTGAACTTTGCCCATTGCCTGCCTTTCTGTTTCCCGAACCTAGGGTCATAGAGCTTTTTGTAAACATTGATGGCTTCCTTGTAATTTTTCGCTTGCTCAAGTTCCAGGGCCTTTACCCATAAATTGTTTGCGTTTTCCGCGCTGAACGGGAATTTTCTCTGAAAAAGCGAGTCAAGTCTTTTTGCTTCTTTTTTATTGCCTGTGCTTCTCACCATTCTTAGCATATTTTGCATCCATACGGCATTGTAATCCACGCTGTCTAAAAGTTTTTTATACTGCTCAATAGCAAGCTCGGTTTTATTCAGTTGTTTCCACGCCTCTGCTCGCAATTCCATAAGATTTACCCTTTTTGCGGAATCCAGTTTTGAATTTTTATTGGAGAAGATGGAAGTTATTCTTTCCGCGCATTTTTCGTGGTATTTCTTTCTGCACAAAATTGTAGCATAGTAGTAGTCATCATTGTCTGGGGCTAGCCTGTTCAAAGCCCAAAATGCGGAATCGGCGTATAGGTCTCCAGATCTCAAAAGGGAGTAATAAAGTGTTGTTGCGCCTGCTACATTTCTTTCCTTTTCCTGCAATGCGGCTAGTTTTAATTTTAAGAACCGTTCGTGCCCTGCATTTAACGATTTGGAATCCAGCCGTTGCTGCAAAGAATCTTTTTTCGCGCTGTGAAAAACACTTGTGTCGCGCAGAATGCCCTCTACTAAAACCCGGTCCACCATTTCCCACAAGTTTTTGTTGCTTTTTATGCTTTTTACACTGAGCAAAATTTTTCTGCTCTCTTGGATGTTGCCTCTTTCCAGCTCGCATTTTGCAATTCTTATCACAAGAGGGCCATACAAAAGGCTGGGGGCTTTTTCCAGCAACGCCATATATGCGGAATAAGCGGCATCCCATTTTTTGTCATAAAAAAGCACTGAGGCCTTCAAAAGCTCTCTTGAAAAGGAATCCTTTGTGCTCTCTATTCCCTGCAAGGCAAGTTCCCTACGCAAAACTTCGTTTTTGAATTCTTCCGGGGGTAGAAGTTCAAGCTCAATGTCGGAGTTGGAGTCTTGGGCTCTGGCAATTGAAAGGCAGAGTGTTAAGATAATTAAGAATATAGGTTTCATTTCGGTGGTAATTTAGAATTTTTCTACATTAGTTCCCGTGAGAAAATAATTCCGAGAGATTTATGAATGCAAAAATGCCCAATTCAAACAGCAGCGCTACGCTAAATAAGACGGAATCCTTGTTTGAATACCTAAAAGAAGACTTTTTTCCCAGGCACGGGACAAAAGTTATAATAATCCTATTTATTGTGGTCACAGCGGTTTTCGCTTTAATCCGGCAACTGGGTGCTACCGCAGAAAAAGAAGCTGCGATGGCCGAGGAACTAGGCAAAGGTTTGGATTATATATATATAGGCAAAGGAGATTCTGCGCTTATGGCGCTTGAAAGCGCAATTCAAGGCGGAAACCTCAAAGGCCTGCCCTTGGCAAAAGCAACGCTCCTAGCCGGAAACCTCTATCTGCAAATTGAAAACTTGGATAGCGCGGAAATTCTGTATAAACAGGCAATTTTCAATGCTCCCAAAATTGAAATAATCTCATCCGCTGCGGAACACGGGCTTGCTGTGGTAGCTATGGAGAGGCAAAATTATTCCGAGGCAATTTCCCTTTTAAGCGAATTTGTGAAAAAATACGGCAAACGCACCGGCGACTTGGCAAAAAGATATGCTAAAACCGAACCCGTGGATAATATTCCAACCGTTCCAGACGCCCTGTGGAAACTAACCCTTTGCTACCTAGAAACCGGTGATAAAGAAAAAGCAAAACAGACCGCGCAAAAACTCTTGACAATTTACGGGGATTCACAAAAAGCAGCGGATGCTTCAAAGCTGCTTGCAACCCTGGTGGAGAAATAAAAATGCTAACTTGGATAAGCGAAAACGCCAAATGGGTTATTTACATATCAATAGCGGGAATTGCCGCAGGCTTGTTATTTATGGATATGTCTGCTTTGCAAATAGATAAAAGACCCCCTATTGGGACTGTGAATGGCGAAAAACTTTCTTATGATTTATTTGATACTCGCCTGCGGCAGGTTCAAAGCCAGCAAACGGGGCTTTCCAACGAACAGGTTGCTAAGATGCGTGAGGAGTTGTTCCGCTCTTTTGTTCAACAGCAATTAAAGGAAAAAGTTGTTGGGGATTTGAAATTAACAGCATCTGTTTATGAGATGAGCAGGGACTTGCGTACAAGCCCCCCGCAAGGCATAGACCGCGAACCTATATTCCAAACAGATGGAGTTTTTGATTTTGCTAAATACGAAGAATGGCTTGCCAACCCAGCTACTTACAATATCCCTTTTATGCGTGAGTACGAAAATATGCTGAGAACTGTGAGAATTCCAGAAAAGCAGCTTCGCGTTTTTATAGGTGCTGGGGTTCACCCGTCAACTCTGGAGGCAAAATACAAGGTGTTGCGCAACGAAACAAAATTTGAACTTTTGAATGCGCAAGGCAACGCCAATGCTTTTGAAGAGGTTTCCGTTTTGCAAAGCTCAATAGATTCCCTTTTCACCGCCGAGCCGGATAGCTTTTTTGTAGCAGAGGATTTGGCAAAAGTTCGTTATGTGGCAATTCCTATTGAGCCGAGTGCAAAAGACATAGAAAGCACGTATGAATACGCGAAAATGCTGCTCGCTCAAATAAAGGAAGGCTCGGATTTTGCAGAGATAGCTCGCAGCAGCTCCGATGACCCCGGTTCAGCGGCGCAAGGCGGCGAGCTTGGCGATTACACTCCGCACGGGAGATGGGTTAAGGAATTTGACAGCACCGCATTTGCATTGGATTCCGGCGAGATAAGCGAACCTATCCGCACGCAGTTTGGCTACCACATAATTCAGAACCTTGGGAAGAGGGTGGAAAACGGAGAGGAACAGGTTAAGGCAAGGCACATACTCCTTGCGATTGTCGCAACATCAGAAACCATAGATAGTTTGGAAGCAATTTTAACCAGCATAAAATATGAAGTGGATGCAAACAAAGGTTTTGAAGCGGCAGCAAAAGCTAAAGGCCTTGAAGTAAAGTCCTCTAATTGGTTTAGAAGAGGGGGCGAAGTCTCGGAGCTTGGGCATATATCGGGGCTTTCTTCTTATGCGTTTTTTAATCCGTTGCGCCCAAAGGATAATTCCAAAACCTCCGAGGTTCTTCAAAATTCAAACTGGATTGCTATATTCGAAAAAGCAGCCGATTTGCCGGCTGGCTCAAGAAGTATGGATTTTGCTCAGTCAAAAATAGAGGATAACCTGAGGGCAAAGGCAAAAGCGAATGCGATAGCGATGTATCTAAAAGCAAACCTTGATAAAATTTCCGCAATTGAAGTTTTGGATTCCGCTTCAAAGCACAGCGTTGAAAAAGTTACCATAGACTCCGCTTCGGTTTCCTTTGAAGAGTATTTGCCGGGCTTGGGCTATGCAACCCCAGAGCTTTACAAAGCACTTTCCAATGCGAAAGAAGGCGAGTGGAGCGGGCCTTACACCAGTGCTCAGAATGCTGTTTTGCTCAAAATTCTCAAAAAGAGCGTTCCAGACGAAGGAAAACTCAAAACGTTGATAAATGATGAGCTTTCTATGGCTTGGCAATATGGCGTTTTCAGTGCATTCGGCGACTATATGCGCAATCTGGAGTCCGGTGCAAAAGTTGTGAACAATTTGGATTTGTATTACAGAGAGTAGTCTTAAAAGATGTCTAAGCAATTCGTTGTTATTGGGCTGGGAAACACTGGCTCTATTTTGGTAAAGCAACTTTCCGATTTGGGGCACGCTGTTCTTGCCATAGACAAAGACCCGGAAATTGTGCAAGACATAACTCAATTTGCAGCGCAAGCGGTTGTGGCAGACCTTTCAAAGAAAAAGATGTTGCAGAATATTCCGCTTAAAAATGCGGATTTTGTAATTGTTTGCATAGGCTCTATTGAAAATTCGCTGATAACTATCCTCAACTTAAAAGAAGCCGGCATTTCAAACATAATTGCAAAGGCAACGGACAATGCCCATTCCTCCATATTGGAAAAAATGGGTTTGAGCTTGGATAACATATTCCAGCCTGAGCGGGATATGGCAACAGAATTAGCGAACAAGCTGGATAAATTGGGCAAGCCGAATATTTTGGATTTTATGCCTTTGATGGATGGTTATTCCGTTATGGAGTGGAAGTGCCCAAAGAATTTAGTTGGCAAAACCTTGATGGAAGCGAATTTAATCAACAAATACGGGGTTCAGGTTATAGCAATCAAGGACACCAAAAGCCAAAAGCTAAACGCTGTTCCAAAAGCTCAATATGAATTTTGCGAAGATGACGTCTTGTTTCTCTTTGGGCCTGATGACGCTTTGGACAAAGTGTAAGCTCTTACCGCCCATAACGCGCCTCCGCTCAAGAGCATAGCAAGGCATAGCATTTGCCCACGGCTCATACCCAGAGCGTTTACGCATAAGTCCATATTCGGCTGGCACAGGTGGGCATCCGGCTGCCTGAAAAATTCTATGAAAAATCTCGCCGTTCCGTAGCCAATCAAATAAAGAGCCATAATATGGTCTTTTAATTTTGGGAATAATTTCCATAAAGCATAGAGTATCCCAAACAGGATAAATCCTTCAAAGCACATTTCATAAAGTTGGCTGGGGTGCCTTAAAACGGCTTGGTTTCCGAACTTCATTCCAATAGCCGATTCCGTTACTCTTCCATAAAGTTCGCCGTTTATAAAGTTCCCAAGCCGTCCAAAGGTATAGACCAGGGGCACAACGAGGAAAATTGTATTTACGCTTTTCCAGTAATCGAGTTTTTGTTTTTTTATTGCATAAGAGGTTGCCAAAAAAGAACCTATAAGTCCGCCGTGGTAGCTCATCCCGGAGATGCCTGTGAAATGGAAGCCGCCAGCAAATGAGAACGGCAAAATAATTTCCGAGAGGTTGTTTATGTAATAGCCAAAATTATAAAAAAACACATAACCAAATCTTGCTCCAAACAGAACGCCAGCTATGAGCCACGTCATAACGCTTTCCAATTGTTCCTTTTTCATCGGTTGAATTTTATATTTGGTTGTGAAATGCCAAATCAGATGATAGCCAAAAAAGAAGGCTATCAAATACATCAATCCGTACCACCGCACGGGAAAATCAAAAATTGTGAACGCCGTTGGGTCTAAGCGTTGCGGTATTGTGTTCCACCAGGAATAGGACATAGGGGTAAGGTAGAAAACGGATTAACCAAATAATTCGCTTTTTGAACTCGGGATGGCGGAATAAGGTCTATCAGTTTTGAAAATTGCGTTATTGGCAAATATTCATAGGTTTCGGGTTTGTTTTCAAATTGCTTTATGGTTTCGCTTTCCGCATCCCCAACATAATAGAAATCCGCCCTTGCGTGCAGAATTATCTCTTTGCCGTGCGACATAGCCAAGGCTTTCAGCGTGGAAATTCCGTGCAAGGTTCTTTTGCCGCTAAAACACAAACCCTCGCAAAAAGCAATGCCAGCACGAATGCCCGTGAAACTGCCGGGGCCAAGCGTTACCAAAACTCGCTTTATCTGCGAAAGCTCAAAATTATTTTCCGCCAGCAATTTATCCAGCAAAGATTTTAATTCATCGCCTTTTGCCTCTGGCTCTGATAATTCAAAGCAAACGCCGTTTGCATAAAGCCCCAGATTAACGCCTTTGCGTGAACAGTCAACGAGCAAATCCATTTTTTATTTTTCCAACAGCACTTTTTGCGCTGGATAAGCCATATTTATAGTTCTCTCTGCAAATTCGTCTATAATTGCCAAGTTTATTTTCTGCTGAACATCCATATAAGTTATGAAGTCTGGGGATTTTACCCAGTAAACAAATTCATAGTCTATAGAACCGGGGCTAAAACCTTTCAAATGCCCTCGGTCAAAGCGAGCGTTTTCTTGGTTATCTATGATATTTTTCACAATTTCTGTAATGGCGTGTATGTTTTCTTTTGAAGTCAGGTTGCTCACGTTTAAGTTAAAAATTATGCGTCTTTCTGCCATTCGCTTGAAGTTGTTCAGCCGGCTTTCTAAAAGGTCGCTGTTTGAAATGACAATTTGCTCTCCGTTTATGGAGCGTATGCGTGTGGTTTTTATGCCAATGGATTCCACCGTGCCTCTGATGTCGCCCACCATTATAAAATCCCCTATTTCAAAGGGTTCATCCAACATTATGGAGATAGAAGCAAATAAATCGCCGAGAAATTTTTGCATCGCAAGGGCAATCGCTATGCCGCCAACTCCAAGCCCTGCCAAGAGCGAAACAGCTTCTATTCCTAAGTTATCTAAAATCAAGAGCAAGACTGTGGCCCATATAAGAAACCTGCCAAGCCATTGAACAATCACAACTGCGGCGTGTTGAGATGGGTTTTCATTCTTTTGACTCCAGTTTTTTAAGCTCCGGTTAAATATCACGCCGGCCCAAATCCCGGCTTGAACGAATGTTGCCAGTATCAATATTTTCAGCGGAAGAAAATCATATTCGCCTAGGTTCAAAAATTGCGCGCCAAAGAAAATGGCGATGGCGGCAAAAAACCAAGCTTTGCTGTGCTTGAGCGTGTTCACCGCAATATCACCGGGTTTGTTGCGTTTGTGGTTAATTATATTGTCTATTTTTTTGACGATTAATCTAAAAAAGGGTTTGAGCGTGAAATAAATTGCTGTGGATACTACTATTGCCAAAAACCAATTCCAGAGGGAACTTCCCAAAAAATAAACTCCCTTTTCAGTTTTCATAAACTCGTCTAAATGAGTCAATAAGCTGTCCATAGGAGGAAGATAGAAAATTATGTTTTCCTTTTGTCTGAACCCCGATTCGCCCGATTACCAGAACGGTAAGAACGCCCATCTACAAAACCTTTACCAAGTGTCTGTTATACTTATCAATACCCCATTTCTTTCATTTGGCTTCTTATAAGCAATGCAACGGGGCGAATGCAATTCGCCCCTGCTCCACGGTTGTTGATTTTATCTTACTGCTACACGCAACGTTTGGCTGCCTGCTTTTACTATGTACATTCCTTTTGTCTGAACCTGAATTCTCAGAATTTGAGACGCCTCTCCGCTACTTTCTCGCTGGCGAACATCCGCAGGATGGTTATTATCAGAATGGGCGGAATATATTTGCTTGCCTTGTAAGCTGTACACTTCTACCTTTGCGTTCCTTGGCAAATTTTCCAGCATTATGGCGTTGGCTGTTGCCTGCACGCGGATGCTGCCGCCTGCTATTTGCGGGAGGATGGGGGTGTCTGCTGATATTGCCCAAGGCAACGAGAGGTCGGCGGTTGTGCCGTCTGCCCATTCGTAATTTGTTTCGTCTTTTAACGCAACAGTTGCGGTATGCGTTCCCGCGTTTGTCGCTTTATCGCCCGTGACGGTGTAGGCGGCGTTTGCGGCTATGCCTGCCGACTGCTCGCTGCCCGTGTGAACGAGGGATGTGTTTGTTACGGCAGGTTTGGCTATTTTTGCCTTTGCTATTGCCCAAGGCAACGAGAGGTCGGCGGTTGTGCCGTCTGCCCATTCGTAATTTGCTTTGTCGTTCAACGCAACAGTTGCGGTATGCGTTCCCGCGTTTGTAGAACTTGTGGTGCCTGTTATCGTGTAATTATCGTTAGTCGCAATTCCCGCCGATTGTGCGCTCCCGTCATATACAAGACCGGTCGCCGCGGTCGGCTTCTCCACTTTAATCCTAGTTACCGACAACTCAAAAACATCTACAAAATAGCCGTCGTCCAACGTCGCGGTAATTACAGTTGTGCCTACGGATTTTGCTTTTATCACGCCGTTTTCTACTGCGGCTATTGCGGGGTTGCCGCTTGCCCAAGTTATAACTTTTTCGCCCGTATATCCTGCGGCTGCGTCAA
>Ga0268262_10002017_pt1 | contig 24004 bp, 17 predicted proteins | sample TergutNc150P3_FD_190354 | JGI IMG/M metagenome (GOLD analysis project Ga0268262, IMG submission 190354) | Nasutitermes corniger P3 segment gut microbial community from laboratory colony in Florida, USA - Nc150 P3 (SPAdes) (version 2) | ecosystem: Host-associated > Arthropoda: Insects >...
AAGGCCGGAAGGCGAGAAATAAACGGTCGTGACACCATCCAGCGTTTTTTCCAAAGGTCGCCAGATAGCGTTGTAGAGACTAGCTCCATTCTCGTCGTAGAGAATCCGTGCCTGTCCCTGCGGCTTCATCCCGTCAAGTTTGGCAAAAATTTCCGTCAGTGCGCTTTCTTCGCATAAGGTAACCCATTCAGGAGCGTTCATGCCCGGACGCAGGACAAGTGCGGCATATTGGGTTGTGTCAGAAAAGTCTTTATCGTAAAGTCTAAAAGAGACGAACTCAATAGCGGCTTCATTTGGTTGGAGACTGTTTTGTACGCTCTGCCAGTTAACAACCAAATCCGCCTGGAATTCACGAAAAGCGGCAGAGGCTTGAGTTACGGACTTGTCCAGAGCTTCAGCTTTATCCTCAAGACTCTTGATATCAGTTTCGTTTTTGCCTTTTTGTCGTAATTCGCTTATCTGCTGGCGCAAACGACCAAGTTCCTCAAATTGGTCAATGAGGACTCTGTTGCCTGAAGCATATATAGAATCTCGCACAGTGTTAGTGGTACGAAGTAAAAGACCCTTAGAAAAGAGAACATTATCATAACTAATGATATTACTTGCCGGAACGGGATGGAAAAAGGAAAGAGAATAGCTTGCCTCAAAGTAATCAGAATTTACGTTCCAATAGGCATCTCGTTGCTGTTCAGAAAGAAATGAAAAATTCCTGTTTGTTTCAGCAGTGGTCAATAGCATTGATTCCTGTTTATATGCAAGCGCTTGTGTGTATTCTTTTTTACTCAAATATAACACGAATAAAACACCAACTGAAGAAGCATAATCGCGGTGCTTTTTACCAAGAATCTTTTCTCTTATAGCTGTCGCTTCCAAATAATAGTGTTCCGCTTTGTCATAATCATCCATTCTCCAATATAACACTCCCAGGTTGTGTAATGATGTTGCATAATCAGGATGCTCCTTACCCAGCGCCTTTTCTTTAATGGAAATTGCTTCAAGATTGTATCGTTCCGCTTTGGCATATTCACCCGTAATATCATATAGGGCTCCCAAGTTGCTTAACGACGCGGCATAATCTGGATGCTCTTTTCCCAATGCTTTTTCCCAGATGTCTCTTGCCTCCAGAAGAAAATTTTCCACTTTCGTAAATTCCCTCATTCTGATATACAGTACCCCCAAATTGTTTAACGACGTGGCATAATCTGGATGCTCTTTACCAAGCGCTTTCTCATAAATGTCTCTAGCCTCCAGAAAGAAGCTTTCCGCTTTAGCATAATCACCCATTATGCCATACAACCTTCCCAGAAGGCTTAATGACTCAGCAAAATCAGGATGTACTTTTCCAAGTACCTTTTCCCGAATGGCTGCCGCCTCCAGATAATAGTGTTCTGCTTTTGCATAATCGCCAATGCGGTAATACAATTTTCCCAAACTGCTTAACGATGTGGCATAATCCGAATGCTCCTTCCCCAGCACCTTCTCCCGAATGGCTCTTGCTTCCAAAAAGAAAAATTCTGATTTAACATAGTCCCCTATACTGTAATATACCCATCCCAGGTTATTTAAGGATTCAATATAATCTGGATGCTCTTTTCCAAATAGTTTTTCCCGAATGTCCCTTGCTTCCAGAAATAAGTTTTCTGCTTTTGTATAATCGCCTAAGTAGAAATACGCATCTCCCATTCCATTAATCGCATCCTCATAATCAGGCTTAATACGCAATGCCTTGTCGAAGTTTTCTTTAGCATTGTTATAATCACCATTGTCGAGGAATTCTTTTCCACGTTTGTAGTAATCCTCGGCATTTTTCTCAGCGCGGCCTTTTGCAAACCCCGCCCCCTGCACAAGCATAGTCAAAAGGAAAAAAATTACTAAAAACCTAAACTTCAAAATAAATCTCCTATCTCAAAAGTATAACGCTAATACTTCTAACAGCAACTTTGCGTCCTCCGCGCCTTTGCAATATTCCTCTTGGGCAGACGGCATATTAGCCGTCTGCTATAAAAACTTTATTCGCTGCGACTCTAGGGTGAGGTCTTCTCTTCCATACGCCCGCTGCTTGGGCTAAAGCCCTCGCGCCATATCCTGCATACTGGGGCCATTCTTGGGGCTCCCGCACTGCCACATTCTCTCAACCACACCGCTTAAAGCGGTGCCTCCTACGCGTCCATCATCACAAACGCCGCCCAGTAATAGGGCGACGAATACTTAGAATTTGAGCGTACCGTCCGCTGCGCTTCCTTGAAAGCCTCCTGCTTGCTTTTCCCTGACAGCCAATTCCGGTAGAATTCACTTATCAAAATCGAAGTAGCCTCGTCATCCACCTTCCACAGGCTCATTATCAGGGTTTGCGCCCCCGCCAGTTTGAACGCACGCTGTAAGCCGAACACCCCCTCGCTGTTGTTCACCTCGCCAAGGGCAGTCTCACATGCCGACAGGACGATAAGATCCGCCCCCAGCAGATTCATTCCCGCCACTTCATCGGCGAGTAAAATGCCGTTTTCGGTTCCCTCTACCGGGTTTTTAGCCCAGGTATTAGCGCCAGCCAATATCAGGCCGGAACGCCGCAGCGGGTTTTCAAAGGCTTTAGGGCCTGTTCCCGTCTGCTGCGAACGCGATTTTTCATCATAGTCCTTTTTTATATCCTGATTGAAAAAACCATGTGTCGCAAGATGGATCACCGTTGTTTTCTTTCCATTCAGCGTGATAAATGATTCCTTGTTTCCTTTAACACCGTTTAACAAGCTGGTCGGTACTTTGTTCGCCTCTAACAGTTGATATATGCCCTTGCTTTCGGTATCTGTAAATTGTAAATAACCCCAAGTGGTTCCGCCGCCTGTTTTTTGCTGGTATTCGGTAGTATCCACCGTGAACATACCGTCCCGACTAGAGCCTGAACGCGTACCCTGCGTGACATACGCCAGCGACTCTTTACGCATAGTATCAACGTCAACCGTGTAATCCAGGCCGCCGTACACGACAGCCGAACCGGGCTTGCTTGCGGCCCTATTTTTAATATAAACAACCTCACGGGTACTGGAGACCATGTTCAAGTTGTATTTGTCCATAAGTCTTGTATTGGCGTTTACCGGAATGGCGTTAAAGCTGACCTTGTGCAGAAGGCCCGAAGGCGAGAAATAAACGGTCGTGACACCATCCAACACCTTTTCCAAAGGCCGCCAGATAGCATTGTAGAGGGCTGCTCCATTCTCGTCGTATAGAATCCGCGCCTGTCCCTGCGGCCTCATCCCGTCAAGTTTGGCGATAATTTCCGTCAGCGTGCTTTCTTCGCATAACGGAACCCATTCCGGCGCGTTCATGCCTGGCTTTACGACCAGCGCGGCGTATTGAATCTTGTCAGTCAATTTTTTGTCATAGATTCTGAAAGAGACAAACTCGATGGCGGCTTCATTTCTTTGCAGGCTTTCTTGCACGTTCTGCCAATTGACAGCCAAATCTGCCTTGAATTCGCTGAATTCCCTTGAAGACTGAGTAAGAAATTTATCCAAATCTTCTGCCTCAACTTCCAGAGACTTTATATCCTCCTCATTCCCATTATTTTGCCGAAGAGCCAAACTCTGCTGGCGCAGATTGATCATTCTATTAAATTTCGCAATAAGGATTTCATTGTCTGAAGCGTAGATAGCGTTCCGCACAGCGTTGGTGGTACGGAGCAAGAGACCTTTGGAGAATAGGGCATTGTCGTAATTTAAGCCATTGCTTGCTGGGACGGGATAAAAGAAGGAGAGAGAATAGCTTCCTTCAAAAGATAAAGCGTTAGCATTCCAGTATGCGTCGCGCTGTTGTTCTGTTTGGAAAGAAAAATTACGATTTACAAGATCGGCATTAATTTTTATCTGTTCCTGCTTATACGAAAGAGCCTGTGTGTATTCTTTTTTACTCAAATACAATATATATAAATTATCAAGCGATGTGGCATAATCGGGATGCTCTTTTCCCAGCGCCTTTTCCTTGATGGCTGTCGCTTCCAGCAAATAGCGTTCTGCTTTGGTATAATCGCCCATGTTGTAATACAGTGATCCCATGTTGTTTAACGACGTGGCATACAAGGGATGCTCTTTACCTAGCGCCTTTTCCCGTATGGCTGTCGCCTCAAAATAATACCGTTCAGTTTTGGCATAATCGCCCATGCTGTCATACAGCGCTCCCAGATTGGTTAACGACGTGGCATAAGAAGGATGCTCCTTACCCAGCACCTTTTCCATGATGGATGTTGCCTCCAGATAATAGCGTTCAACTTTGGCATAATCGTCCATACTGTAATACAGCGTTCCAAGGTTGTTTAACGACGTGGCATACAAGGGATGCTCTTTACCCAGCACCTTTTCCCAGATGGCTGCCGCCTCAAGATAATACCGTTCAGCTTTGGTATAATCGCCCATGCTGTCATACAACGCGCCTAGGTTGTTTATAGACGTGGCATAATCGAGATGCTCTCTACCAAGTACCTTTTCCCGAATGGCTATCGCCTCAAGATAATAGCTTTCAGCTTTGGCATAATCGCCCATACTGTAATATAACACTCCCAAGCTGCCTAACGACGTGGCGTAATCTGGATGTTCTTTACCGAATGCCTTTTCCCGAATGGCTGTCACCTCCAGAAAATAGCTTTCAGCTTTGGCATAATCGCCCATGTTGTAATACAGCGATCCTAAGTTGTGTAATGACATGGCATAATCGGGATGCTCTTTACCGAATGCCTTTTCCCGAATGGCTGTCACCTCCAGAAAATACCATTCCGCTTTGGCATAATCGCCCATGCTGTAATACAGCGATCCTAAGTTGTTTAACGACATGGCATAATCTGGATGCTCTTTACCTAGTGCCTTTTCCAGAATAGCTGTTGCCTCAAGATAATAGCGTTCTGCTTGAGCATAATCGCTCATATTCTTATACAATAATCCCATGATGATTAACGACCCGGCATAATCGGGATGCCCTTTGCCCAGCGCCTTTTCCAGGATGGCTGTCGTCTCTAGAAAATACCATTCCGCTTTGGCATAATCGCCCATTCTGTTATACAGCGCTCCCATGTTGCTTAACGACTCGGCATAATCGGAATGCTCTTTTCCCAGCGCCTTTTCACGGATGGCTGTCGCTTCAAGATAATAGCGTTCCGCTTTGGCATAATCGCCCATGTCCTTATACAACGCTCCAATGTTGTTTAACGACGTGGCATAATCGGGATGCTCTTTACCCAATGCCTTTTCCCGGATGGCAGCCACCTCCAAAAAAAACCATTCCGCTTTAGCATAATCGCCCCTGCCTTTATACAGCGATCCTATGTTGCTTAACGACTCGGCATAATCTGGATGTTCTTTCCCCAGTGTCTTTTCCAGAATAGTTGTCGCCTCCCAAAAATACCATTCCGCTTTGGTATAATCGCCCATGCTTTCATACAGCAATATCAGGTTGTATAATGATGTGGAATAATCGGGATGCTCTTTTCCCAACGATTTCTCTTTTATGGCTGTCGCCTCAAGATAATAGTGTCCCGCTTTGGCATAATCGTCCATGCTGTCATACAGCAATATCAGGCTGTATAATGACGTGGTATAATCGGGATGCTCTTTTCCCAACGCTTTCTCTTTTATGGCTGCCGCCTCAAGATAATACCGTTCAGCTTTGGCATAATCGCCCATACTGTAATATAACGCTCCCAAGCTGCCTAACGACGTGGCATAATCTGGATGCTCTTTACCAAATGCCTTTTCCCGTATGGCTGTCGCCTCCAGAAAATAGCTTTCAGCTTTGGCATAATCGCCCATGCTGTAATACAGCGCTCCTAAGTTGTTTAACGACGTGGCATACAAGGGATGCTCTTTACCCAGCGCCTTTTCCCAGATGGCTGCCGCCTCAAGATAATACCGTTCAGCTTTGGTATAATCGCCCATGCTGTCATACAGCGCGCCTAGGTTGTTTATCGACGTGGCATAATCGGGATGCTCTCTTCCAAGTACCTTTTCCCGTATAGCTATCGCTTCAAGATAATAGCGTTCCGCATTGGTATAATCGCCCATGTTCTTATACAGCACTCCAATGTTGTTTAACGACTCGGCATAATCGGGATGCTCTTTACCCAGAATCTTTTCCTGTATGGGTTTCACCTCCAGATAATACTGTTCAGCTTTGACATAATCGCCCATTTTTTCATACAATCTTCCCAAGCTGTTTAACAACGTGGCATAATCGGGATGTTCTTTACCTAGAGTCTTTTCCTGAATGGCTTTTAGCTCCAATAAATATATGGTAGCATTGGCATAATCGCCCATTCTGTTATACAGCAATCCCAAGCTGTTTAACGACGTGGCATAATCGGGATGCTCTTTACCTAGAGTCGTTCCCTGAATGGTTTTTAGCTCCAAAAAATATATGATAGCATTGGCATAATCGCCCATTCTGTTATACAGCAATCCCAGGAAGTTTAACGACTCGGCATAATCGGGACGCTCTTTACCTAGAGTCTTTTCCTGAATGGTTTTTAGCTCCAAAAAATATATGATAGCATTGGCATAATCGCCCATTTTGTTATACAGCAATCCCAAGCTGTTTAACGATCTGCTATAAGCGGGATGCTCTTTCCCCAATGCCTTTTCACGGATGGCAGTCACCTCCAGAATATAACGTTCAGCTTTGGTATAATCGCCCATGCTGTAATACAGCAATCCCATGTAGTTTAACGAAAAGGCATAATCGGGATGATCTTTACCAAGCACTTTTTCATATATGGCTGTTGCCTCTAGATGATAGTGTTCAGATTTGGCATAATCGCCCATGTCCCTATACAGCGCTCCAATGTTGTTTAACGACGTGGCATAAACAAGATTCTCTTTACCCAGAGTCTTTTCCTGAATGGCTTTTAGCTCTAAGAAATATATGTTAGCTTTAGCATAATCACCTTGTTTGTAGTAAAGAGTTCCCAAACTTAAACGGGCTTCCGTGTTTTCTGGGTTAACAAAAAAAGCTAGAGTCCAATCCTCAATCGCTCCGGAAATATCTCCACTGTTTTGTTTTCGAGTTCCTCTTTCACAATATAACTCCGCAAGTTTTTCTTTTGATTCAGTATTGCCGGGGTTAAGTTCAATTACTTTTCTGTAGTCCGCCATTGCCCTGTCATAATCACCGTATATTTGATATATCCTGCCTCGGTTAAATAATGATCTTTCGTATTTAGGGTTTGTTCTTATAGCCGTAGAAAAATCCCTTTCCGCTGTTTCATATTCATTTATTTTAAAATATATTTCGCCACGACCGTTATATGCCTCTGAGTAATTAGGTCTTAGTTGTAATGCCTTATTGAAATTTTCCATAGCATTGTAATAATCGTCTTGCTCGAAATCTACCAACCCTTGTTTATAATAATCCTCCGCAGTCTGCGCAAACACCACTCCCCGCGCAAACACTGTCAGCACAACAATAATCACCAATCTCCTTAATTTCACAAATAACCCCCTATCTCAAAATTAAAACGATAATACCTCTAACAACAACTCTGCGGCTCTGCGTGAGTTCATTCTTCTTTTCCCCAGTATCTAGTCCTCACTCCCTATTCCCCATTGCCAAAACAAACCCATAAAACCCCTCCGGCGCGTACACATACGGGTGCTGAGTCTCACCGGAAAGAAGCATAACCTTACTGTACACATATTCCCCCAAATTGAATATTCGAACCTCGTTATTCACAGCCGCTTCACCGCTGATTCCCGAGATAAGGGCCGCGGTGAACAGGCCGTAGGGGAGGGCGGCGCTTCCTTCCCAGGAGCGCTCGTCTTTTTGGCTCGACGTTATAATTACAGTGCTTTGGTTTTTAAGGTTCCGCGCAAGGCCTTTGTCGTCCACACCGCCTGAAAAACACGAATCTATAAATATCAGTTTACGTCCGGGCATTTCGGAAATAACCCCGATGTCGTCTAACGAGACCGATTGGGGCAAAAAATAGTAGCCGTTGTTCCCTTTGCGTTCCTCGCCGTGGCCCGACAAATACAAAACCAGCACGTCATTGGCGGAAGCCTTGCCGAAGAAAACGCGGATATTACCGATAATATTTTCCCTTGTCGGGGTAATATTTTCTCCGTCCGCGATTAGCCTCGTATAAACATTGCGGTAACGCTTTCCCTTTTGGGATTCAAATAAGGTTTGTATTCCTTTCGCGTTGTTAACGGCGTACTTCAAATTATTGCCGCCGCGTCCGGTCAAGTTTCCGTTTGAGCCGATACTCAGTACCCATAAATCAGGCGGGGAAGCGTCCGGTACGGAATTATTTACAATGTAAACTGATTTTCTGCTAACGGCATGGCCGCCGGCAGCGCTTTCACCGGAGCGGTTTTTTACCCTGTTTGCGGCAATAACCTCGATCCGGTTGGAACCGGCTTCAAGGTTTACCGGAATTTTAAATTGTAATTCATGCGTGTTATCTTTAACAACAAGGCTGGTGTTTTCCGTTATAAGCTTTTTAGCGCCTGAGAATGTTCCAAGTTCTTCTTGTCCCAATAAACGCCCGTTTATTACAATTTGAACGCTGTGTAAAAGACGGAAGCTGTCTTTAATGGAAATATCAATCACGGCTTTGCCGGTATCGCTTTCCTGCGGACTGTTAATGCTTATCGCGGGGGGAGCCGTTATCCGCCTGTTTGCGGGCATGGCCCAGGCGGGATCCGGCAAGCCTTCCAACCGCGCCTGTACAACAGCCGGCTGGAAAAAAATGGCGCTGAACTGATCCATGCCGTAAACTTCGGTTCCTATACGCACATTTAACCGTTCGTCGCCTCTGGAACTGGCGTTGTAGTAACCGTCCGGGGTAATACAGATCCACTCGTCATCATCAAAAGTAATAAAAGACGCTAATTTATTTCCGGCCGCGGCGTCCCACAGGATTACGGTATTGTCAGCCGAGACAGAAACAATCTTAGCGCCTGTGTTTGTTGAACTCGGGGATTCGCTGAATTCTTGTGATAATTGTTTAGTCCTTCCGGTTCTTATATTGATGTTTGACACAACCCCGTCAGGCGAAACGGTTACAAGGTTTTCATTGTCAGCTGAGAAAACCATTGAACTGATTTTACCTGGAATTTCAAACGTTTCTATAAATACTCCGGTTTTCGCGTTCCATATTTTGACATTGTTGTCGTTGTTTAAGGAGACTATATAACGGCCGTCGTCCGAACAAACAGCGGAGATGACGGTATCGGAATGACCCAGTTGAGGATATACCTGTATTTCCGCTTCCCGTCCTGAATTACAGGAGGCGAGAAAGATAATCAAAAACAAGATCGGCATCTTTGTAATCCTGAATACGCGAAAACGCGTCCAATGATTTTTCGAGCAAAACGCGTGGTTTTGTTATATCGTTTTCATACTGTTTGAAATACAGAACCCCAAGAGCGTAATACGCTTCGCTGTCGCCCGGATTTATGCTTATAACGGTCAAAAGATCGGCAACCGCAATTTCGATGTCGCCTTTCCCCATATAAGCCGCGGCCCTGTTAAAATAGGCGGATGTATTATCCGGTTCCAGCTCTATGGCTTTATTAAAATCCGTAATCGCCGCGTCAACATAACCTTGCAGGGTATAGGCAATGCCGCGGTTCACATAAAGCGCGGCGTTGTTTTTTTCTGTTTTAATGGCTTTGGTATAGTACGCGACAGCTCCGGAAAGCTCCTCTGTTTGAGTGTCAGCCGCCATCGCAATACCCACAAGAGGCGACCTAATCCCTACACGGGCGCCTTCATTTCCTTCTGAAATAAAGGAGACTCCGTCCTGTCCTTTAAGCGGTTCTATTAGGCCGGAAATCCAGTCATTGTCTATCCGCCGGCCTGTTCCCTGATTGAGCCTGATTATAATCGAAATAAAGAAAACTACGGCGACAGCGGCGGCGGCCGCGAAGACCACACGTGAGTTGACAGGGAATGAAATACCCCTTTTTTTATTTTTTATTATAGAAGGGCCTTCTGTAACCTGTGCGGCAGAAAAACCGGCGTTAACAGCGCCGTAATAGTTCATCGCCATAGCATACAGGGAAGGATGGTAAATCAATCCGGCGGCAAGCATGGTTCCGTATTGCGCGACAAGCAGGGCGGGGGAGTATTGTCGTTCGTCATTTAATCCGGTGTCGTTACGGAATTTTTGAATAACACCGTCCTGTTCGTCCGGTGAGATCATATACAAAAGTGCCAGTGTTTTTTCCCTGTCTTTTCCATTCAATTGGAAAATTCCGCCTGAGTTTTTTATCTCATCACGGTTCTGGCTGTTATACTTCGCCGCCGCTTCCAGGCTTATGCCAAAGCGATTGCGGATAGCGTCAATGTGCGTGTCTCTGTCGGTAAATGTTTCCATAATGTACCTCACTCACTTCTGCTTTTGTTGATATTGTCAACAACCCTTTTTAAGATAACCGAAAACGGCTTACGCAGTTCTTCGTCCTGGGGAATTCCGGCAGCCGAACAAAATGCCGCAAATAACATCTTCCGTGAATATTTGCTTATACATAAATTTCCATCTGAATCGATATCAAAAGGAAACCGGGAAAAATGATCCGGAATGTATTCAATGAATTGTTCAAGAGCGTCTTTATTTAACTGCCGCTCAAATTCATCCCGGAAAAAAGAACTCCACGCGAGGCGGTCTTCGGCGTTTATATATCTTTCCTCGCCGATAAGATCATGGCCTGTAAAGACATTATCATCTTCAGCTCCTGAAAAAGACGCATCCAGGGAAACAGGCCGGTATTGCTTTAGAAACAGGCCGTGAATCGCGTTCAGTTCCCATTGGGAATAATGTTTTGACATGGGCTTGACTAAAACAATACGGTGCAGAAGGTTTATCTTTTCACGATAGGTTCCGGATAACTTAACCTTTTGAAGCTCATGCAGTATTTCCCCGTTAACCGCGTTTTTTTGAGCCTTTTCAATATGGTTGTTTATGGTTCTTCTGTTGGCCTCGCTGTAAGTATCTTCTTCTTTTTGAAAACCTGGGTATTTGTACAAATCGGTGATTCTCATTTTGAGCTGGTTTATAAAGACATCCAGGCCGGCAGGAATATAAAGCGACCCGCCCGCCGGAACGCTTTCAAGCGTTTTCTGGATCATCTCAAAAAATTCAGTTAAGCGATTTCCCTCGAATTCAACAGTCTCGGGAATCTTTTCCATAATGGCGTTGTTGAGCGACGCGGTTCCTTTTTTAATAAGCCCGTCATCGGTAATCTCCTGAGAGCCAAGCCCGAAGCCCATTAGGGTATAAAACCGTCTCGCGTAAAATTCAAATGCCTCGTAAATACAGGGAGGCCGTCGGCGCATACGGTGGATCACAATGGCGGAAAAATCCCATTCCTTCCAGACCGGCTTGCCGTTGTAATTCAATTCATCAATAAAACGGCGGGAGACGCTTTTTCCGCGGTTACGCGCCGCTTCGCCTGCTTTTGAAAATTCAACTGAAAAGGCGTCATTTTCCATATCAATAAAAAAACGGATAATGTCCGCGCAACCGTATTGTGTTCTTGCCTCCGACTCGTTCCAGAGGGAAAAATTATCAGGGAAAAGGCTTGAATATATTTTTTCCCTGCTTTTTGACATTGCGTCAAGGTCAAGGTTCCATTTGCCTTCTTTCTTAATAAAATATTGCGCGATACTTATATCACTGTTGTTTGGAGGGATAAATACAAGGCCTGGGAAATAATCCTGCAGAATCAGTACAATAGTACCCGTATTTAAATCTTTTTGTTGAGCCAATCTGTACCTCTGGTTGTTTAACCTGTACATTATAACACGGCGTTTGTTTTTTGTATATAATACCGGCTTGATTATTGCTTTCATAATTTCCCTTATTAATATAGTATGAAAAAGTCCCCTGTTTTTTCCCTCAACTATAAAAAAAAGCGGACTTTTTTCAGTCCGCTTTTCGGGTAAAATCAGAATGTCTGCTTATTTTTTCTTGTAAAGTACTTCAAGAACCTCGTTGGTATCGACAAATTCAGGGTCAATTGTTTTAACCTTTTCAAAGGCCATAATGGCTTCGTCAATCTTCCCTTCTTTGTAATAAATCATGCCCATGAGATAATAAACGCCTTTCATGCTCTGAAGGTTTGACTTTAAAACAACCTCAAGATCATTTATGGCTTTTGCCCTGCTGGCGCTGTCGCCTTTCTCGTTGAAGGCAATGCCGCGGACATACAGCGCGTCCGCGTCGTTTTTGCGGATGGCGAGGGCCTGGTCGCTGTATTTAACCGCTATATCGGCGTCCCCTTCCTTGCCCCGGTCTATGTACAAACCGGCGAGCATGATGCAGGCGTCGTAATCCTGCGGGTTAGCGGCTAAATTCGCCTCGTACTGTTTTCTTATCCTTTCAAATTCCTCGGGTGACCTGTTAAGGGCGCCCCTGCCCCTGGTATTGGTAAAGGGCAGGATCTTAATCTGGAAATTCCCGGTGGTCATTACCGTTATTGACCCGTCCCTGTTGTATGTCGGCTTGCCGGCCTTTGATTTATACTGATAAGCAACGGCAGGCGGATTTTCTCCCGGCGTAAACCCGTCTAAGCTGGGCTTGATTTGTCCTGAACTGCCGGACTGGCTGCTGGCGCACCCTAAAATGACAATTCCCGTCAAAACCAATACAAACAATGCAATCTTCGTTTTCATATCTGTCTCCTCTGTCAATATAGTATGAAAAAGTCCCCTTGATTTTTCCCTGATTCCGAAAAAATTTTTATTTTTTCGCTAAAATCAGGAAACCGAACATAAACGCGCTTGCGTTCCGCGAACTCTTGTTTATCACCTTTAAATTGTGGGATTTTGAAGAATTAGGTACAAAAAACGCAAAATCAAAGGGATAACGGGAATCTGTATTCTGTGAAATTCCTTTGCCGTCAGGGTTGCCGACAGCGTATTGTTCAATAATTTCGACATCGCAGTCATTCACCGAGTTTTCACCCGCGCCAACCAGAATATATGCCCCCCTTGCCAACTGTGTGTTATAATAACCCGCGTAGCTCCCTTCACGGATATTTCCCCCAAAAAGGGTCCATTTATTGGCCGGAATCTCGGAATTGGGCGGCAGCATTGTAGCCAGGTGCTTGGAGATTGCCAGTGTGTTCTGAAGGGCCTCAATCAGGGAATTAAAAGTGAAATTCGCGTTCTTTTTTTGTTTTAAAACGACCAAAGAAACGAAAGCCGGAATGTTGGAGGCATTTATCAATTCAAAACAATGCCAGCCAGAAACAGAGGGCTTAAAACGAACCATAGGCGCCGCGTCAGGGGCGGTATCTTTAGCGATGACCGTTCCGTTTGTCCCCTGTCCCTGATAGACCTTCAGGTAAATTTCAGCCTCTTCCGTATGCGCCGCGGCCAGCATCAGGTATTCAACGCCGGCGTCATATTGCGCGTTGAGGGCTATGCTTTTACCCGGTTCAAGGTAAGTTCCCCACAGGGCGTTATCCCCATTGTACTCAAAATCGGCAACCTGTACGATTGTCGAAACTGTCAGGACATTGACCAATGAATCTGTCAAATAGTCAAATGCTGTCTCGGCAAAGGCGTTTACCGTCAAAACGGCAAGCACAACCAAGATGGACACACTTTTCTTCACTTTTACGCTCCTTTTTGTGTATGATTAATAGATTATATCTTAAAAAAATGCTAATATGCAAGTGTATAGGGGCGGGGTACAGGATTCAAAAAAAGAAAAAAAACACCAAAACAGGGGAAAAAGCAGGGTGCTTTTTCATACTATATTAATGGAGGCGTATATGTCGATGAGGAAAATTTGTTTACTGGTTCTTGTTTGTTCACTGGGAATGACGGCGGCTTTTGCAAAGGGCAAGCAGGAAGTTGTAACGCCCAAAGCGCCAGTAGGGCTTAATAATCAAAGCGGGAATGGGGCTGGTAATTTTACTTTTGGCGCTGTTCTTAATGACGAAAACTACAGCAAATTGCCTTTGCAGACACAGGTTGAAGGGCCTTTTTCCAGCGGAACCCGCGGACAGGCTAACGCGCCGTTACCAAGGTCATTTTCCTTAAAGGAATTTGCGCCCATACCCGGAGATCAGGGCAATGTCGGCTCCTGCGCCGGATGGGCCGCTGCTTACGCCGCTAAAACCATAATGGAATCAATAATGCTTGAACGGACTAACAAAATTTTAACAACCAAAAACGCTTATTCCGCTTTGTATTGTTATAACAAGGCAAGAGAAATTGACCAGTGGTCAGACAGTTCAGAAGGGGCGGATCCCATAACAGTTGTCACCCTGATGTCGGAATTTGGCGTGCCTAAAAATCTTGACTATATAAGGTTTAACAATTCTTTTGATGACTCGAAAAGCGGAATCCCGTCAGGCCCCGGACAGGATAATATGAAAAAAATAACGATCAGGGGCATTACCCGCCTTATCCATCATAAAGGACTTTCTACCGAGACAATGCAGGAACGCGTTAATAAGATCAAAAATAATATCAGACTGGGTAATCCGGTGATAGTTGGATTATTTCCGGATAATTCTTTAAAAACCGCGGGAGAACAATGGAAACCGGACAGAAACGCGGCTCTTAATCCACGAAACGCCCATGCTGTAACTGTCATAGGTTATGATGACAATAAATTCGGCGGAGCGTTTGAAATTATCAATAGTTGGAGTGAATATTGGGCAAACGGAGGATACACATGGATCGATTATGAAACTTTTGATAAATTCCTTATTCAGGCTTCCGTTATAATTGATGACATTTCATCATATGAAAAACCTTTTGAATGGACGAACGGAATAACCGTACAGACACAGGAAAACAACAGGAATGTGCCGGTTAGGTTTTTGGAAGACGGAGTATACACTTCCAGAACAAGCCTTAAAACCGGTACAAAGCTGCGTTTTGTTATTGACGGAAATAATAGAATTGATAACGGGCCGGTTTATCCATATATTTTCTATACTGATAAGACCCTTGGTAAAACCGTTCAGGTATGGCCGCCCTCCGGTAACGCGTCCACTGTAAAAATAGAATACGGCAAGCCGATTACCATCCCGTCCGGCAATCAATGGATAACAACTGACAGCGCGGTAAAGGCCGAGAACTTTATGTTCCTGTTTTCCAGAAAAGAACTGGATTTTACGGCTGTCAGAAGCTCATTTGAAAAACAGAACGGCTCTGTAATAGACCGCTTAAGCGCGGCGGCAGGAAAAGACAGGTTTATTCAAGCCGCTTACGGGCTTTATGATTTTTCCAACATTAAAAGTATTATTGATTTTCTGGACATGGATTCCGTAATGGGTATTGTTTTCTCAACTCAATATGATAAGGACGGGACTACACCCCTGGATATGGTTAAAATATCCGGAGGTTCTTTTACTATGGGCAGTCCAAAATCCGATCCTTTTTATGAAGATGATGAGAGACAGCGGACAGTCATGGTAAAAGATTTTTTTATCAGCAGCGCGCAGATTACCGTGGGTGAATTCAGGGAATTCATCGCAAGCGCGAATTACAGAACAACCGCAGAAAAAAACGGACGCAGCATTGTTTATAACAAACTAACCGACAATCTTGAAATGAAGACCAATTATAATTGGTCAAATCCCTCATATACACAGGATGACGCTTATCCCGTTGTTCATATCAGCTGGTATGACGCTGTTGAATACTGCAACTGGCGCAGTAAACAGGAAGGTTTAAAGCCTGTATATTCAATAAGCGGCGGAAAGGTAAATATTGACAATAACGCCAATGGCTACCGTCTGCCAACAGAGGCGGAATGGGAATACGCCTGCCGCGCGGGAACTACCACATCGTTTAATAACGGAAGTAATACAATTACACCAGTTCTGGCGAATTATGTTGAAAATTTCATTTTTAAACCCGTTCCTGTAAGGAATTATTTACCTAACAGATGGGGGCTTTACGATATGCACGGAAATGTCTGGGAATGGACACAGGATGTTTATGAGAGTACTGAGTATATAACAATCCGGGGCGGCTCATGGTCAAACAAAAAGGATGCTCTCCGTTCGGCTTACAGGGGCTTTGCTGAAGTTGATGTATCGCTTTCCGCGCTTGGATTCCGGCTTGTAAGGCCGGTTAATTAAAATAAAACAGGAATAAAGGACAATTAATGAAAAACAGGCAAAACAAAACTGGGTGTCGGAGTACAAGGGCCGGGGTCGGTTAAGCTTTTTCCAGTTTATCAAACGAGAAGTTGATCTCAAGCATTTCACCTTCCTCGCCCATTTCATATAAAGCTGTTACGATATCTCCCTTGATTAAAGTAACTATGCCTGTTTTATCCGGCGTAATGAATTCTCCGCTGCGGCCTATTTCAATGTCCCCAATGGTTTTTACCCTGTCATTCACCTTAAAGGTGTTTGTTTTTGGAGGGGGGGGAGGAGGGGGAGGGGCGGATTTCGGTTCAGCTTTATCAGACGCGCTGTCGGCAGATACGCCGTTATTTTTACCCATGGTATAAGCGGTAAATACAAGCTGTTCCAGCTGGGCCATTGTTATTTTTTGATATTCATTGTTAAAAAATTTTTTGATAAAATAATTCGCGTCAGTCGTATCTTCAATTTTCATATCTTCTATTTTCATAACCGTCCTGTCCTTTATATGCTGCATTATATAATATATCTATATTTTTGTCAATTGTTCCTTTTCTCTTGATCCACCACTTTCAATCTGCATTCGGCGTGGTGCAGTTTCTTTTTGGCTTTGTCAATCTCAAATTTTAATTGGGAATTTTTAAGCGTTTCCTCGGCCTGCTTCTTAATCTCAAGAACCTTCTGCCTGTCAATTTCTTCGGGCCAGTCGGCGCTTTCAACCATCAGCACGTTTTTATGCTCTTTCACTTCAAGAATGCCGCCGCAGACAAAGGCTGAACGCCAGTTGCCGTCATTGTCTTTAATGCGGAGTGTGCCCGTAACGCTGTGCGCGGTAAAAGGGGAGTGGTTCGCGTATATGCCGATTTCGCCGTCCTCAAGGCCGATTATGATCGCCTGCACCCTGCCTGAATAAAACATACGCCGTGGCGTATGAACCTCGAAGTTAAATAACGCGGGCATTATTTTGCCTTCTCCAGAACGTCGTCTATATTGCCGGCCATGTAGAAGGACTGTTCGGGGATAGAGTCGCATTCGCCGTCAAGTATCATTTTAAAGCCGCGCACGGTCTCTTTGACGCCCACATAACGCCCGGGAATGCCCGTAAATTTTTCCCCGACAAAGAATGGCTGGCTGAAAAAACGCTGAACCTTTCTGGCCCTGGCGACCGTTTGTTTGTCTTCCTCTGAAAGTTCGTCCATGCCGAGAATGGCTATAATGTCCTGCAGTTCCTTGTAACGCTGCAAGATCTGCTGGGCGCGAAGGGCCGTGTTATAGTGTTCCTCGCCCACTATAGCCGCGTCGAGAATGCGGGAGCTTGAAGCCAGCGGATCGACGGAGGGATAAATTCCAAGCTCTACGATTTTGCGCGAGAGCGTGGTGGTAGCGTCCAGATGGGCGAAGGTTGTCGCCGGCGCCGGATCGGTAAGGTCGTCGGCGGGCACATAAACCGCCTGAATACTGGTAATCGATCCTTTTGATGTGCTGGCGATGCGCTCCTGAAGACTGCCCATCTCGTTTGCGAGCGTCGGCTGATAACCTACCGCGCTGGGTATGCGTCCGAGAAGGGCGGATACTTCCGCGCCCGCCTGTATAAAGCGGAAAATGTTGTCAACAAAAAGAAGCACGTCCTGCCTTTCCTGATCGCGGAAATGTTCAGCCATTGTAAGGCCGGCAAGGGCGACCCTCATGCGCGCGCCGGGGGGTTCGTTCATCTGGCCGAAAACAAGGGCGGTCTTGTCAATAACGCCGCTTTCGGTCATTTCCTTCCAGAGGTCGGCCCCTTCGCGCGAACGCTCTCCGACTCCGGCAAATACCGAATAGCCTGAGTGTTCGGTCGCTATGTTGCGGATCAGTTCCATAATAACGACTGTTTTTCCTACGCCCGCGCCGCCGAAAAGGCCAATCTTTCCGCCTTTCGCGTATGGGGCGATTAAATCTATTACCTTTATTCCCGTCTCAAGAAGCGCGGTCGCCGGCCTCTGTTCGTTAAAGCCGGGAGCGCCCCGGTGTATCGCCTCGTACTGCGCCGCGCTGAACGCCCCCTTGTCGTCAATGGGGTCGCCCGTTACGCTGAACATCCGCCCTAAAACTTCTTTGCCTACAGGCACGCTGATTGGGCGGCCGGTGTCCTCGGCCTTGAGGCCCCGGGACAATCCCTCGGCGGCGGACATCGCCACACAGCGCACCCGGTTGTCGCCTATATGCTGAAGAACTTCAAGGGTAACAACCCGGTTAAACCCCGCGTCGCCTGTTTTCACTTTCAGGGCGTTAAGAATAAGCGGGATCTGCCCTTGCTCAAAACGCACGTCCACAACAGGCCCGATTATCTGTGTAATGTATCCTGTATTACATTCTGTATTACCCATTTCCAACTCCTTCTTTCATACACTGCTCACTGCTTGAACTAAAGCCCTCGCGCCATTTGACAGAAGTATCCTTTTGCGGATGGCATATTAGCCATCCGCTTTAAGATTTACTCGCTACGACACTAGGGCTGTGGAACCGCCCGTTATCTCCGACATTTCCTGCGTAATGCCCGCCTGACGCGCGCGGTTGTAACTTATCCGCAGAGAGGCGAGCATATCCTCGGCGCTTTTTGAAGCCTCGTCCATCGCCTTCATGCGGGAGCTCTGTTCGCTCGCGTGCGCCTCCACCATAGCCCCGTAAATTACGCCCTTTATATACTGGGGAACCAGCGCGTCAAAAACCGCCCCCGTAGACGGCAGAAATTCAAATTTTAATTCCACCCTTTTTTCGCCGCCTATTTCAAAAAGGTCGTCCTGTATTTTTTCCTTTACAAGGGGGATTATCTGATGTATGGTCGGCAGGAGTTTTACCATGCTGAACATGTGGGTGTACACGATATGGACCGAATCAAAAACCCCGGAAAGGTACTGCGAAACCACGTACTCTGAAACATCCGCCGCGTGTTCCACGGTGGGTATCTCCGGATGAAAAGAAAAATTTTCCAGAATTGTATACTGGGAATGGACAAAATAGCGGTAGGCGACGGCCCCGCCGATGATTATCAGCAGTGGATTTTCAACCTTTGCGCATAACTCCTTTACGTTGCGGTAAATATTCGCGTTATAGCCGCCGGCAAGCCCCTTGTAACTGGTTACCACAATTATCGCCGTGTGGCCGGGTTTTGAGGGATCGGGTTTTCTGAAAAACGCGCTTCCTATATATTTTTCGCTTGAAATGATATCCCACATGGATTTTTGGATCCTGCTGAAATACGGAACCGTATCGGCGAGCATCTTGCGCCCCTTGCGGAGTTTCGCCGTGGAGATAAGGTTCATCGCCTTGGTCACTTTCAATGTCTGTTCAATAGCCCGCATACGCAGGCGGACGTCGCGAAGGCTTGCCATTATTTTTTAATTCCTTTGAAGGCTTCCACCGTTAAGCGCAATTCGTCTTCCTGTTCTTTGGAAACGACTCCCGTATCCGCGATGCCCTTCATCAAATCCTGTTTCTGGCTTTTAAGGTGAGCCAAAAAATCTTTTACAAACGCTGAAACATTTTCAGTTTTAATATCAAGAAGATAACCTTCCACGGCGAGAAAAAGAATCGCGATCTGTTCAACAAGCGGGTAGGGCGAAAGCTGGGGCTGTTTCAGCACTTCCATAAGCCGCTCTCCCTGGGCAAGTTTGTCCTGGGTAGCCTTGTCCAAATCGCTGCCGAACTGGGCGAAGGCCGCCATCTCGCGGTACTGCGCCAGATCCAGCCTTATGCGTCCCGAGATTTTCCGCATTGCCTTTGTCTGCGCCGAACCTCCGACGCGGCTTACAGAAAGCCCCACGTCTATGGCCGGACGAAAACCCGAATTGAACAGCTCGGAATCGAGGAATATCTGCCCATCTGTAATTGAGATTACGTTTGTGGGAATGTAGGCCGAAATGTCGCCGGCCTGTGTCTCAACAATCGGCATGGCGGTTATTGAGCCTGAGCCCTTTGTCTTTGAAAGTTTTACCGCGCGTTCCAAAAGCCGCGAATGAAGGTAAAACACGTCGCCGGGAAAAGCCTCGCGTCCGGGCGGGCGCCGCAAAAGCAGGCTGACCGCGCGGTAAGCAACGGCGTGCTTTGAAAGATCGTCGTAAACCACAAGCACGTCTTTTCCCTGATGCAAAAAATGTTCAGCCATGGCTACGGCGGAGTAGGGCGCGATATATTGAAGAGCCGCCGAATCGGAAGCCGCCGCGAGCACCACAAAGGTATAGGCCATCGCGCCGTGTTTTTCAAGGCTGTTGACAATCGCCACTATCGAAGAGGCTTTCTGCCCTATGGCGCAGTATATGCAGATAACGTTTTTTCCTTTCTGGTTTATTATCGTGTCAATGGCGATTGAGGTCTTTCCCGTCTGGCGGTCGCCGATTATCAGTTCGCGCTGGCCGCGCCCTATGGGGATCATCGCGTCAATGGAGAGGCAGCCTGTCTGAAGCGGGGTGTCAACGCTTCCCCTGTCGATTACAGGCGCGGCGGGAGCCTCCATGGGCATATAGACTTCGGCTGTTACGGGCCCTTTGCCGTCAAGGGCTTCGCCCAGGGGGTTTACAACCCTGCCGAATAAGCCGTTCCCGGAAGGAATCGACACAACCTTACCGGTTCTTTTTACTTCCTCGCCGTCTTTAACAAGGGACTCGCCGGTTAAAATAACGCAGCCCGCGTTTTCTTCCTCAAGGTTGAAAACTATCCCGTGCGCCCCGGAGGCAAAATCAACTAACTCGCCGTAGACCGCGTCGTTAAGGCCGTAGACAGTGGCGACTGAATCGCCGACCTGAACCACGAAGCCGGAACTGCCGGACAACGCGCCGCCCTTCCAGTTTTCAATACGCTCTTTTAAAACCTGTGTTAAGTCGTCGTAATTAGCCATTGCGGCCTCCTGTATTCCCGCCTAATTTAGGCGTGCCTAAATGAGCCGCCATGTTTTCCAACTGCCCCTTAAGGCTTGCGTCAACGTAATGACTGCCAATTCTCAAAATATAACCGCCAAGCAATTCCGGCCTTACGGTCGTTTTCATTTTAACGTCCGAGGCCCCTGTTTTTTCTTTTATCATAAGTTTAAAATTTTCTTCAAAGCCGCTTTCCACCGGGATCGCGGTCTCGACAATGGCGTTGAGTATCCCGTTTTTAGCGTCAAGTTCCTGTTCGATCTTTTGTAAAAGCAAATTGACGTACTTGAAAGAATTTTTTTCAACTAACAGGCACAGGAAGCGTATAGCGTACTCTACCGCCGGAGTTTCAATTTCGGCGGCGCTTTCCCTGAGTATTTTTTCAAGTTTCGCCGCGGCGCTGTGCCCCATGAGTACGCCTTGCGCGGTTTTTACCTGAGCGGCAAGCGCTCTGAGGCACAAAAACGCTTCGTTTGCGGTTTCGCCCGAAACGCTTAAAAACGCCCCCGCCCAACGCCCCGCGTGAAACATTTACTTGTTTCCTTTTTGCGCCGAAAGCTCGTCCAGGAGCATATTCACATAACGGCGGTTGTCGTCGCCTGAAAAATCCTTCGCTGTGAGTTTCGCGGAAACGGCCATTACCAAAGCGGCGGCCTCAAGTTTGAACCTGGATAAAGCGGCCTGGCGTTCCATCTCAATCTGTTTTAACGCGGCGTTAACCGTGTCCTGCGCTTCCTGCTTCCCTTCGGCAACTATCGACTGGGCCATATGCTCGGCGTTTTCGCGCGCTGTTTTTAATATGTCGCTCGCTTCGGCCTCGGCGTTTTTCAGCTTGTGGTCGTATTCAACAAGCAGTTTTGCCGCCTCTTCCTTGTCCTTTTGCGCCTGATCAATGGTATCCTGAATCCGCTTTGTCCGCTCCGCCATGAATTTTGTTACCGGCTTAAACAATAACGCCCTTAATACAAAGAACAGAATCGTGATATTGATAATGGTAATTATAAATGTGACGGAAAAATTAAGCATATTACCCCAGTTTTGTGATCAAAAGGATCGAAATAACCAAGCCGTAAATTGCCGTTGATTCCGCCAACGCCACGCCGACAAAGAACATGGGCGTCATTTTTCCGCTTGCCTCAGGCTGGCGCGAAATTGCCTGCAAAAAGCCCGATGTAGCGATGCCGATGCCGATGCCGGCCCCAATGCCGGTAATTACCGCGATACCCGCTCCAACGCCGATTAAAACATTAAGATCCATCATTAACCTCCATCCGTTTCTACTTTAACAGCCTCTGAAATATAGAGGCTGGTTAAAAACACAAAAATTCCCGCCTGCACAATCCCGTCAAAGAAATCGAAGTACAGGGAAGGAAGCACCGGAAGCGCAACCGGAAGCATCCCCTCGATCATGGACATCAACACAAAACCGCCCAGCATATTTCCGAACAGCCGGAGCGCCAGCGAAATAAGGCGCGTGCCATAATCCATTAAATTGAAGGGCAGCATAATGGAAACAGGGTTCAGCAGGTTTTTGAACCAGCCGGCAAACCCTCTTGCCGCGAAACCGCAGATCAGAACCAGCAGAATCGAGATTACCGCAAGCGCCGCCGTTACGTTAATATCTTTGGTCGGGGGGCGGATTTCAAAAGGCGGAATAAACGCGAATCCAAAGGCTTTAAGCGGCAGGGGCGATAAAACAGGGATAATATTCGCTATAAACAGGAAAAGGAAAAGGGCGCCCATGTACGGGCCAAGGTGCTTTGCGAAAGGGCCGAACTGGTTTTTGGCGAAATTGTTTAAGAATTCGACCCCGGTTTCCAAAAAAGTCTGGGAGCCTGTGGGAACCTCTTTAAGCCTGCGGGTAAGTAGCAGAGCCCCTATTATAAGGATAAGCATTACCGCCCATGAAACTATCACCGTTTCGGTAATGGGAATTTCCCTATTTAACACAGAAAAGGTGAAAATAGTCCGTATTTCAAGCGCTTCCATGCACTAAACCCTTTTGAATGAAAGTATACCCTGTTTTGAAAATAAGCGCAAGAGAGGAAAACGATCATTATTTTGTAACGGATAAAACGCTGTTCCCCCGCTCAAGGGCGACCATTCCGGTGCGGGCAAGCTCCAGGATCCCGTAGGGCCGCAGGAGCAGCAAGAGGCCGTTGAGTTTCTCCATGTTTCCGGTCGCTTCCACGGTTATTGTTTCCGGGGAGACATCAACTACCCGTGCCCGGAAAATGCCGGTTATTTCCATAACCGCGGGGCGGGTTTTCTCGTCGGTCTTTATTTTTACCAGCATTATCTCGCGGCGCAGGCATGATTCGTTTTCCAGTTCCTTTACTGCAATAACGTCTACCAGTTTTTCGAGCTGTTTGACAATTTGTTCCAGCACCCGCTTGTCGGATTTCTGCCCAGTGCCATTAATCGCGATTGTCATACGTGAAACGGAAGGGTCGTCAGTTACACCGACGGTAAGGCTGTCAATATTATAACCCCTGCGGCTGAATAGCCCCGATACCCTGCTCAATGTCCCCGCGCGGTTTTCCACCAGCGCCGATACTATATGCTGACTCAAAACGACCTCCAAAGATATGTTATCATGAAACAAGAGAAAAGAGAAGACTTCCCGCCGGCGCCTTCGGCGCATTTTATTCCCAATTCCTCACGCAAAGAACGCAAAGGCGCTAAGGACGCAAAGGAGAAGAAAGGGGGGAAGAATTAAAGAATAAATAGCAAGGAATAAATAGCAAAGAAAGAAGTACGCTACGCTTACTAATAATAACCCTTCCTTCTTTTGCTTGGCGCTCTTTGCGTCTTTGCGCCCTTTGCGTGAAAAATAGCGGGTAAATTGTGCCGCAGGCACCGGCAAGTGTTTTTCTTTAGCTCATTGCTCTCTGTAATCTGTCATTAATAGCCGCTCCCAGGCCTTCCTCGGGCGCGAGTTGGGCGTATATACGGCTGACACCCAAATTGTCAATCTCATGCAGGGACTGGAAAAAACGGGCCGCGGCTTCGGTAATA
>Ga0268262_10002018_pt1 | contig 23992 bp, 19 predicted proteins | sample TergutNc150P3_FD_190354 | JGI IMG/M metagenome (GOLD analysis project Ga0268262, IMG submission 190354) | Nasutitermes corniger P3 segment gut microbial community from laboratory colony in Florida, USA - Nc150 P3 (SPAdes) (version 2) | ecosystem: Host-associated > Arthropoda: Insects >...
TTGCCATGATACAACCCAGGGTAATGCAGACTATTAAAGATTACGATGAAGTTACCTCTATGGTAATTTATTCCGACAACGGATTTATTTTGGCAAATTACCTGCCGGAGTTTATAGGAAAGCAAATTGATGAGGAAACCCAATACGGCCAATACTTAAAAGAAGTCAAAGAGACTATAAAAAACGCGCAAGAATGGGAAGGTATAGCTTTCGACCCCGAATTGAAAATGAACATGGTAATGGCAGTAGCCAATATCCCAATAGGGGTTTCTCCGACAACATGGTCGGTAATGGTCGGTTCAACTCAACCTTACATAATGAAAGAAGTTAACGCGCTGAGGACGTTTGTTATTATTTTGGCGGCGATAGCCCTTGTAGTGGCGGTGGTAATTATTTATCTTGTCCTGAGCAACACTACCGCGCCAATCGTCAAGGTAGCCGACACTCTTAAAGACATCTCCGAAGGCGAAGGAGATCTTACGCGGACTATCCCAGTCGGCTCCAAAGACGAAGTAGGCGACCTTGCCATGTACTTTAACAATACCATCAAGAAAATCAAAGACTTGGTGCTTCTTATTAAAAAGCAGGCCGGCTCGTTGTCAGAAATCGGCACCCAGTTGTCCAGCAATATGACTGAGACCGCCGCGGCAATCAACGAGATTACCGCCAACATCCAGAGTATCAAGGGGCGCGTCATTAACCAGAGCGCCAGCGTTACCGAAACAAACGCGACAATGGAACAGGTTATCGCCAACATCAACAAACTCAACAGCCATGTTGAAAACCAGAGCCAAAATATTTCCCAGGCGTCATCTGCCGTTGAGGAAATGGTGGCAAATATCAGTTCCGTAACCAACACACTGGTCAGCAACGCAACCAATGTAAATCAATTAAAAGAAGCCTCCGAAGTGGGACGCGTCGGATTGCAGGAAGTGGCGACTGACATTCAGGAAATATCCCGCGAATCGGAAGGGTTGTTGGAAATTAACGCGGTAATGGAAAACATAGCCAGCCAGACAAACCTGCTTTCGATGAACGCGGCGATTGAAGCCGCACACGCGGGCGAGGCGGGCAAGGGCTTTGCCGTAGTCGCCGATGAAATCCGTAAACTGGCTGAAAGTTCCAGCGAGCAGTCAAAGACCATCGGCACTGTTTTGAAGAAAATAAAAGACTCTATCGACAAGATAACCAAATCCACCGATAACGTGTTGCACAGGTTCGAGGCGATTGACAATGGCGTTAAGACCGTTTCTCAGCAGGAAGAAAACATCCGCAATGCCATGGAAGAACAGGGTCAGGGAAGCAAACAACTTTTGCAAACTTCAGGCAGTTTAAGAGAAATAACCCAGCAGGTAAAGGGCGGCAGTGAGGAAATGCGTGACGGCAGTGAGGAAGTAATGAAAGAAAGCCGGAACCTTGAAAGGGTAACGCAAGAAATAACCGGCGGCATGAACGAGATGTCCTCAGGCGCGGAACAGATTAACGTAGCGGTGAACAATGTTAATGAGATGACCACCAAGAACCGTGAAGCCATTAACGATTTGTTAAAGGAAGTTTCGAAATTTAAAGTGGAGTGATACCAGGAATTTTTAACCACGAACCGAACCACATGAACTTTTTGCACATATCTTGTCGCTATTCGTGTGGTTCGTGGTTAAATAACATTTTATTAATTACAAAAAATAATGTAAAATAGCGGCATGGGAAATAAAATTTACCCGACAATTAAAAATTCAATATTATTGTGCCTTTTATTTATAGGGATACAAATAGGGCTTGGTTTATTACAAGGTTTATTCCAAATAATTTTCGGATTCTCCAATGATTCATTGGTTATGGGCGTATTAACGGCCCTATCAAGTATTATTTCATTTGGAATTGTTATATTAATTGGTTTTGTAAAAACAAAAAGAAAATTTAACGAAGTATTTAAGTTTAACGGAGTTTCAGCGTTTCTATGGATTGCAATAATTGTTTTTATGGCAGGTTTTGTCATTGTTACGTCAGAATTGGATAATCTGTTAAATTATATTCTGCCCATGCCTGAAATGTTCCGCGACATATTTGAATCATTAATGGCCAAACAAATATTCCTTATAGCGATAATTATCATCGGAATCATTCCGGCTGTTACGGAGGAATTATTCTTCAGGGGGATTATTTTAGACGGACTAAAAAATAATTATTCAAAAAAAACGGCAATATTTATAAGCGCCCTTCTCTTTGGAATAATACATTTAAACCCCTGGCAATTTGTCGGCGCGTTCATTATCGGTTTAATTTCCGCATGGATTTGTATGGAAACAAATTCAATATTATTGAGTATATATATGCATTTTTTTAACAATGCGTTATATACGATAACCATAAGATACAGGGAATTAATACCGATAAAAGGTTTCAATGGTAATTATGCAACGCCTGTAGATTTCCAGCCATTATGGTTTGATTTGTCCGGTTTAGTAATATTAATAATAGGAACAATAATGTTATTAAAAGGGATTAAAGAACAAAAAACAATATTTGAAAATAAAATACAAATTGACAACGGATAAATTTATTGTTATATTATATATATGAAATATTGATCTCAATATAAGGAGATTATATGAAGTATTCATTTTTATTATTATTAGCGGTTTTTTTATTATTAGGTTGTCCTCCCGAGGAAACAAAATATCATGTTTATTACCACGGTAATGACTATACTACCGGCAGCCCTCCAACGGATTCAAAAGAATACTGTTCAGGAGATACCGTACAAATTCTTGGAAAAGGAGATCTCAAGAACAGCGACTATGATTTTCGTGGGTGGCAATACTATGATCAATATTATTATCCAGGAGATTATATAAAGATAAAGGAAGGAGAATATTTAACCATACATTATGAGGATATAAATTTATACGCCCGCTGGGACGATGATGAGCGTAATACCCCATTTACATATAAAATTGAGAACGGAGAAGTAACTATTACCCATTACAGCGTACAATCTGAAAAATCTGTTAAAATTACGGATACTCTGCAAAGTAAACCTGTCACCGTTATAGGTGATAATGCTTTCAGTAATTTGTCTATAACAAGCATAGAACGGTGGCCTAAAAACCTGAAAAAAATCGGTTTTAGAGCTTTTGCTTCAAATAATATTACTGATCTCATTATTCCTGATACGGTAGAGTCCATTGGATTGGGCGCATTCAGGAATAATTCCCTGACAAGAATAACCTTTGGTACCAGAATCAGCTCCATAGAGCCTTATACATTTGGAAATAATCAGCTAACAGCTGTTACTATCCCCGGAAATATTGTATCTATTGGAACGGAAGCATTTTATGAAAATGATATAAACACAATAACGATAGGCGGCGGAGTGGATATTAAAAGTGATACTTCATTAGGAACCAATGGAGCGTCTTTTAGGGAATATTACAATTTAGAAAAAAAACAAGCCGGTCATTATTTATATGCCGGTAATGGCACATGGAAACGGTATTGATATAGAATATTTTTATGTGGATAATATTTGCGTTATTATCGGCGTTTTTTGCGGCTTTAACTTCTATTTTGGCAAAAATAGGCATTCAGAACATTAATTCAAATTTGGCGACGGCAATCAGGACCGTTGTCGTTCTTATTATGTCATGGGCTATTGTTTTTATTTCCAGAAAGCAAAATGAAATCGCGAATATCGGGCATAAAAATTTACTCTTTTTAATTTTATCGGGAATAGCGACAGGATTATCGTGGCTTTGTTATTTCAGGGCTTTGCAAATAGGGGAAGCGTCTAAAGTTATTCCCATAGATAAATTCAGTTTAGTAATAGGCATGGTAATGGCCTTTATCGTATTAAAAGAAGCAATAACAGTTAAAACAATTATCGGCGGCGTTCTTATTACTATCGGTACGTTTGTTTTAATATTTTAAGGTTGCATTTCAAGTAACTGTCTAAAAACATATTTTTGTGATAAAAATAAATATGAAGTATTCATACCTTTTACGGTTTATTATTTTTGGGCTTTCAACAATTATTTTTAAGCGTAAAAAACCGATTTTAGGCACAATAATTGTAACCGATAAATGTAATTTAACCTGCAAACATTGCGCGGTTAACAATATTAACGGAATAACGTATCCCTACCGACAGATTAAACAGGAAATGAATATTCTCTATCAACAGGGCGTCCGCATTTTGTTTTTTTGCGGGGGAGAAACATTTTTGTGGAATGACCAGAATAAAACAATACGGGACCTGGTTGTTGAAGCAAAACAAATCGGCTTTTTTATCGTTAATGTGGTAACAAACGGCACATTTACGCTTGATCTGCCGGAAGCTGATTTAATTTTGCTCAGCCTTGACGGTAACCGCAAAAATCACAATTTAATTCGTGGGGAGACGTTTGATATTATTTTGAATAACATCAGAACGGCGGCATCGTCCAATATATGCCTTTATATGGCTATTAACACAATAAACCGATTCGACATTCAGGCGGTTTGTGAGATCGCCAAACAGGAAGAAAATATCCGCGCCGTTTCGTTTAATTTCCATACGCCTTATTCGGGAACAGAACATCTGTCTTTGACAAAAGTACAAAAGGAAGAGTGTCTGGAGAAAATTTCGGAACTGATAAAACAAAAATATTCCATTTTTAATTTACCTTCCGCTTTTTCCGCAATAGCGTCAAACACATTTAAAACGCCGTGTTTTCAATGCGTAGTTATGGAAAACGGCAAACAGTCAATCTGCGGCAGATGTGTTGAAATTGACAAATTATGCGGGCAATGCGGTTATTTTTTTGCGGCTGAATATTCCCTGCTTTTTCATGGAAATATCAAAGTGGGTTTTGATATGCTTTCGACATACTTAAAATATCTATAAGAAGGCGTTTAATGCTGTTACCGTCAATACTGCGTATACTTTTAACGCGTTCATTTAAACCTTTTATTTTTAGGAATAAATATTCAGATCATCTTGCATATCAGGATTTAAAAAATGTCGGTTTATATGTTCACATTCCGTTTTGTAATACATTATGCGATTTTTGTCCGTATTTTAAAGTAAAATACGATGAAACTCTTGTATTGGAATACATAAACGCCCTCTTAAAAGAAATTGACATTGTATGCCGCGGACAAAAAGAAAAAAAGACCGTAACAAGCCTTTATTTTGGCGGCGGTACTCCGGCGCTTATTCTCTCTTTTCTGCAAAAAATTATTTTAAAACTGGAAGAATATCTCTTTATTAAAGACGGGATAGGCGTTGAATTGCACCCCGATAATATTTGTGAAAACACATTAAATGTTCTTAAAGCCTCAGGTGTAAATATGATTAGCATAGGCATACAATCATTTGACAATGGGTGTTTAGACGCGCTGGGGCGAAAAAATGATAACTTTACTGAAAAGCTTAAACTTGCCGCATCATACGGATTTTCCGTTATTGACGCGGATTTAATTTTCGGTATTCCAAATCAAACTGAAGCCGTCTTAATAAATGATATTACTTTGGCTTTTAAATATGGGGCGACTCAGGTTTCGACATACCCGTTTATTGATTTTACGTTTGCAAATAATATGTATAAACCAATGCCTGAAAAAGTCAAGAAAAAAATGCTTGCCGCCATTACTGAATATGCCGCAATGAACAATATCGAAAGAACTTCCGTCTGGACTTTTGCCAAAAAAGGAACAAAAAAATATTCATCTGTAACAAGGGATAATTTTCTTGGATTTGGAGCTTCCGCGTCAACTTTATTACAGGATATATTTAAAATTAACACATTCTCAATTACCGATTATATTCGGCGGATAAATGAAAATCATCTTCCTACGTCATTGACGTTAGATTTTTCAAAAAGACAGCGCGCCTGTTATTTTCTATTTTGGGCATGTTATTCAATGCGGATAGACAGGGAAGCGTTTAACGAAATGCTGGGTGAAAAACTTGAAAAACTATACGGCGCGGAACTTTTATTTTGCAGAATGTTCGGCTTACTTAAAAAAGAAAACAACGGATACCGTCTTACAGACAAAGGCGCCTATTTATACCACAAAATAGAACAAGCATACACAACAGCATACATAGACAAATCATGGAACATATCCCGCCTACACCCCTTCCCCGAAAAAATTATTTTAAAATAGGATTAATAACTATCTTACTTTCTATTCGCTATCCACTATTTACTATTTACTATTTGCTATTTATTATGAGTTTTCCCTCAACTCACGCAGTTCGTGTAATGTGCGGAGTTTCCAGACGGCTTTTTCCTGAATTTGGCGGACGCGCTCGCGGGTGATGCCGAGATATTTTCCGGTTTCTTCCAGGGTAAGCGGGTTTTCCCCCGTCAGGCCAAAACGCAGCTGGATTATTTTCATCTCTCTTTCGGATAACTGGGATAGGATTCCGCCGATTGTTTCCTGTAATGTCATGGAAAAAACCATCTCAAACGGTTCGGCTCTCGCGTCGTCTTTAATTAAATCGGCAAGACGCGTAAGATTCCCGTCGTCTACAATGGTGTCCAAACTTGTTGTCTCCTGGGACAGCTTCACTATTTCCTTAACTTTAGAAACAGGCACGTCCAAATACTCGGACAGTTCATCTTCATTGGGGTCGCGTCCTAAGTCCTGCGTAAGTTGTTTGGCGACATAATAGCATTTTTTGATTGTGTTGAGCATGTGAATCGGTATGCGGATAACGCGCCCCTTATCCCCAATGCTCTTGATAATAGCCTGCCTAATCCACCATGTGCCGTAGGTGGAAAAACGGCAGCCTCTCGTGTAATCAAAACGTTCAACCGCTTCAATAAGGCCGATATTTCCTTCGTCAATTAAATCCAAAAGCGAAAGGCCGCGATGCTGGTAATTCTTCGCGATGGACACAACAAGACGCAAATTGGCGTTTATCATGGAATTTTTGTAGTGAAGAAGAGCGTTGTCAAGGGCGGCTTTTTCTTTACTGTAATCAATATCCTTATTTTTCTTTTTATCCGATTCCAGTTCTTTAAGTTTTGAGCGAAGGTTAATTATTTTTTCGCCTATGTTTTGCTCTTCCTGCAAAGTTAAAAGCGGGAACCTTGAAATTTGACGGAAGTATAGCGCTAACGGATCAGATTCTTTCTGTATCTTCATTCGTTTTTGAGACTTATCCAATAATTTTTTGGAACGTTTTCCTGTCTTCTCTAATCTAACTTCCATGTTTATACCTCTTAAGTTCTTTGATTATTTCCGGCTCTGGGAGCTAAAGCCGGATCCATAGGATTATCGTTTCGGAAAACCATGAAAAAAAGCTGTGGTTTAACTGAAACCGCATTAATGCCCAATTTTCCCAATTCCATTCCCGGCGTTATCCTGTCGCCGACATTTACAGTTATACTTTCACAGCCGCCGTACATGTAATAATAACCGCCGGCCGTTTCTACAATTACAACTCTGCCAAACTTGCGCCAGGGACCTGCGGATACGACATTTCCCTGGGTTAAACTTCGCACCGGCTCAAATTTTTCACCTTCTACAACAACGCCCATTTGTCCCGTCATGTAGGAAATATCCTTGGGTGTTACAGGCCAGCGCAATGCATAAATCCCCGTCGTTGCAGCCGTCTTGTTTGCGGCGGGCGGCTTGATTGTCGCGGTATTTACCGCAGGCGCAATACTTTGCGCTTCGAAAGACGGACTCTTTCCGGGCACCTTAATTACATCGCCTTCTTTAAGCACATGATTGGAAGAAAACTCGTTTATTTCCAGTAATTTCTGCAAAGTAATGCCGCTCTTACGCGCTATGCTAAAAAGCGTGTCTCCTTTGACAGCTTTATAGTTAACAAACGTTTGCGGGTTTTCAGAAACAGAAGCCTTAACACCCGAAGCTTGTCCCGGCAAAGACGGACTGTCGGCGGGAACCGGTATTATCAGTTTTTTTCCAACGCTAAGTTTGGAAGGATCGGAAATACCATTGGCTTTCATAAGTTCATCAGCCGAAACATGATAAAAACGGGAAAGCGAAAAGATTGTATCGCCCTTTCCAACCACATGGATCAGCTCTTCCGCGGCAAGTGTTCCGGAGATTGGAATACCCATCAACATAAAAACCAATAATAACAAGTGGAGATACTTCACGGCTCTTCATTATCGGCAGAAAGCTCAAATTTCCACACTCGAATTCTGACAATTTTTATATTTTTTCCCATTTTTTTACAAAATACGGCACATCCGCCGTTTAAATGGCAAACACCTTGTTTTATTGGAAATATCAAGGTAAATTGGGGCAAGGAGAATTAAATGGGCGAGTACAAAAGGCCGAGCTGGGATGAATATTTCATGGAGGTCTGTGAGGCGATTTCCAAACGGGCGACCTGTGACAGGGGGCGATCCGGCTGCGTGATTGCCAAGGACAAGCAGCTCCTTGTAACCGGTTATGTGGGCGCGCCGGCGGGGCTTCCGCATTGCGATGAAGTCGGGCATCAAATTAAAAAAATGATCCACGAAGACGGCAGAGAAACCACCCATTGCGTCCGAACCGTCCACGCCGAACAAAATGCCATCTGTCAGGCGGCGAAACGCGGCATTTGCATAGACGGAGCCACCCTCTATTGCAGAATGACGCCGTGCAGGACTTGCGCCATGTTAATTATCAACTGCGGAATTAAGCGGGTCGTATGCCAGCGCCATTACCATGACAACGAAGACTCGCTTGCCATGTTTGAAAAAGCCGGAGTAATTATTGAGCATCTCCATGATGAATTACAAAAATATGACGGTCAGTAGAATCTAACGATTCTTAGAATCTAGCGATTCTTTGAACCAGAGGTTTTTAGCTAATTAACAGGACTCAAGAATTATACGGTATTTTAAATAGATTTCTTCCAATGTATGCATGGGACCGGGGGCATTCACTCTTTTACGCAGGGTGCAAGCGTCCCGTCTTTCCAGGAAGAAATCGTAAATAGCGCGCGGATCATGTTCGTTTACAACCGAATAGACCGGTTTGGAATCAAGGTATGACCTGACCTCATCATGGCTTACGGATAATACGCCGTAGTGCATCAACCTGCCGCGAACCTGTAGAATTTCTTCATAAGACAGGCCGAAAAGGAATTCTTCAAGCGCCCACCTTGTATAATTATTTGTAGATTCTTCTTTCAGGAATTCTTCCCATTCGGTATCGGTACCCATATCAATGGATATTCTTAACAGTTCGGTGTTGCCGTCCATTGTCCCAAAACTGGGAGGAGCGGAATCCCTTGCTTTCCAAAGGGAAGATAGGGCCATAAGGTGATGGATACTGCGTTGATCCGTGCCGCTGTCCCATAGATTAATTAAATCATTGGCAAGCATGGACTTTGTGTTGGGCGAAAAATCGGGGTCATCAAGGCACGAAAAGTAAACGTCTTCCGCCATTAACGTAAAAACTATGGTAAAGGGGATGGTTTTTAAATGGGAATGTAATTCGATATTTTTTTCGGTTAACCGTGAGAGCAACGCGAAAGCGTGAAATTTCGCAATTAAAAAACTGCGAAGAGTGGCTACTTTGGCGGGAGTACGAAGCACATGCGACGGGCTGGAAAAGGCAAGCAAAGACTCCGTAAGTTGATTTTCATTAATAAGAATATCTTTAACAAATTGAGTTTCTTTTATAGAAGGATAATCAAATACCGCATTCCCCAAATTACGCAGCCGCCTGAATCTTTCATGCGCCAAAAAATAATCCTGCGGCCTTTTTTCCTTTAGCCATTCTTCTGTCCTATTTACCAGCAACTCTTCTTCATCTGACAGAACTTTATAGGAATGCTCATTAATCCGTATCATAATAGTGAAATTATACTATGGAATTTGAAAATACACAAATTTTTTTTTATGTTGTATTGTTATTATTTTAAGAGTGTATTATAATATTAATGTTACAAAATACTGTTGGGGGTGCACCGGTTTCGACTGGTACGTCTTCGGGGTATAGACTGCAGATGGAGCACCCATCTCCTGATTGGGCAAAAATTTAACTGCCAACACTGACAGTTACGAATACGCCTTAGCTGCGTAATCGCGTGGAACTGCCCCGCCGCTCTGAGGGGCAACTTCCGCGTCGCAATCAGAGCTGGTCTTGCCGCAGCGTCCGGTGGCGGCACGATAAGATTTTCCGGAATACGGACAGGCCGCGCGCCGTTTAGCCAAGCCCGTCCCGACAATTTAATAAACGGCTAAATCTGTAGACGTTTATGTTTCGCGTATTGGGACGCGGGTTCGACTCCCGCCACCTCCATTTTTTTTGAAAAGACTCACACAAAGATCACCAAGTGGGATAAGTGGTATAATCAGCGGTATGTCACTGGACGGGAAATCATTCTTCTATGTAAATCCTCTGGAAGTAGCCTCGTTGGGAAGTCCGGATGGAAAATGATTCTTCATTATGGTATAAAAATCCCGCAAAAGAATGGACTGATGCTTTGCCAATAGGAAATGGCAGGCTTGGGGCTATGGTATTTGGCGGAGTTTCACATGAACGCATACAGTTAAACGAGGAGTCCCTATGGTCAGGCGGCTTTAGGGACCGCAATAATCCCGAAGCTAAAGCAAATCTGGAACAAATACGCTCTTTAATCAAAGCGGGAAAGGTACCTCAGGCGGAAGAACTTGCGCGTTTTTCTTTTTCGGGTTTGCCTGAATTTCAGCGTACTTATCAAACATTGGGCGATCTGTTTATTAATTTCCGCGGAATGGACGGTGAATGTGAAGAATACATCCGATTACTTAATTTGGAAAACGCGGTATCAACCGTAAGTTTTAAGATTGGCGGATACAAATATGAGAGGGAAATCTTTGCGTCCGCTCCCGCTGATGTTATCGTTATGCGGCTTGCCACAACAAATCCCAAAGGCATTTCATTTGATGCAAGACTCGTGCGTAACCGCCTATGTGATCATTGCGGAAAAATTGACGGGGACACGGTTTTTATTGACGGCGTTACGGGCGGTGACAATGGCATCTCCTTCTGCTGTATGATGGCGGGTACTGCCAAAAACGGCGAAATGAACGCGATAGGCGAATACCTTGTGTTCAATGGCGCACGTGAAGCGTTTCTCTTTATAAACGCTTCAACAAGTTTTCGGAGCGCAAACCCGTCTGCAGATTGCCTTTCTGTTCTGAAGGCCGCAAAAAACAGCGAGTATGATCGTATACTAAAAGAACATATAGAGGACTATCAAAAATTTGAACGCCGAATGTCTTTAAAACTAAAAACAGATAGTACCGCATCCGGCCTCCCCACCAATGAGAGGCTGGAGCTTTTTCAAAAAGATTTTTCTGATATAAAACTGATTGAATTGTATTTCAGATACGGCCGTTATCTCCTGATTTCCAGCAGCCGACCGAAAACTCTCCCGGCAAATTTGCAGGGTATATGGTGCAATGAATTCCTGCCCCCATGGGACAGCAAGTACACGATAAACATAAATACCCAAATGAATTATTGGCTTGCTGAAAACTGTAATTTATCAGAATGTCATCTGCCGCTGTTTGAGCACATCAAACGAATGTACGAAAATGGCCGACGTACCGCAAGGGAAATGTATGGCGCAAGGGGGTTTGTCGCTCACCACAATACCGATATTTGGGGAGATACCGCTCCTCAGGATACATGGATCCCGGCCACATACTGGGTTATGGGGGCGGCATGGCTTTGTCTGCATATCTGGGAACATTATCAGTACACATTGGACAAAAATTTTTTACAAGAGTATTTTTACCTGTTAAAGGATTCGGCTTTGTTCTTTGTGGATCATCTTGTGGAAAACGAACACGGCGAGATGATAGTATCACCCACAGTATCCCCGGAAAATACTTATATTCTGCCGGATGGCGTTCGCGGTTGTTTATGCAACGGCTGCGCGATGGATTCCCAAATATTGACAGAACTGTTTAGGGCTTGTATCGGCGCAAGCCAGATTATTGGCGCGGAATCAGAACTTGAAGATGAACTTATAGCGTTGGTTAAAAAGTTACCGCCAATTAACATAGGCAAAAATGGTACGATACAGGAATGGTTGGAAGACTACGGGGAAGCTGAGCCAGGACACCGCCATATATCGCATCTGTTCGCGTTATTTCCCGGAACACAAATTTCTGCAAGGAATACTCCCGATCTGGCAAATGCCGCAAGGCGAACCCTTGAACACAGGCTTGCCCACGGCGGAGGTCATACCGGCTGGAGCAGGGCATGGATTGCCAATTTTTGGGCGAAACTTGGAGATTCGGAAAAAGCATCTGAAAATATTGATTTGCTTCTGGCAAAATCTACCCTACCCAATCTTTTTGACAACCATCCTCCGTTTCAAATTGACGGAAATTTTGGCGGTACGGCGGCAATAGCGAATATGCTGTTGCAGAGCGAACCTGACAGCCTGACAATACTGCCCGCTCTTCCCAACAAATGGAGCAGCGGAGAAGTAAAAGGACTTAAGGCAAAAGGCGCTCTTGAGATAAATATTGAATGGAAAAATGGGACATTGACGTGCGCATCCCTCATTAGTAAATATATGTATAATGGTAAAGTGATATACGATAATATCGAAATAACCGTTAATATCGCACCCGGAGAAACCGTGCAACTTGACGGCCGTTTAAAAATAAAAGGGAAGTAATACTGTGCATGAAATTAAAATAGGGACGCTTATCAGCGCGGACAATGTAAAAAAATCATTAATGAGGAGTTGTAGTGATCATGAAAAAACAAGGTTTCAATCCATATCTGCCTTCATGGGAATATATTCCCGACGGAGAACCATATTTATTTAAGGGCAGGGTATATGTATATGGTTCACATGATAAATTCAACGGTCATGTCTATTGCCTGAATGATTATGTGTGCTGGTCAGCGCCCGAGGACGATTTAAGCGATTGGCGTTATGAGGGAGTGATATATCCTAAAACCAACGACCCCTTCAATAAAGATGGAAGCATGTGTCTTTACGCGCCAGATGTAACGCTCGGGACGGATGGACGGTATTATTTGTATTACGCGCTTGATAAGGTTGATGTCGTGTCTGTGGCAGTTTGCGATTCCCCGGCCGGAGAATACAAATTCCACGGCTATGTACATTATCCTGACGGAACTATGCTTGGCAGGCGGAACGGGGACCAAACGCAGTTCGATCCCGGCGTTTTAACAGAAGGTGAAAAAACATATCTCTTTACGGGTTTTTGTGGGTATGACACCAAAACCAGAATAGGCGCGACGGCGGTAACGTTGGGGCCGGATATGCTGACCGTACTTGATGCTCCTGTTCTTATCGCGCCCGGAGTACACAACAGCAGGAACACAAGTTTTGAAGGCCATGAATTTTTTGAAGCTTCATCCATAAGAAAACGCGGTAACACATATTATTTTATATATTCATCCATAGCGTCAAATGAGCTTTGTTACGCAACAAGTAAAAATCCTTTAAAAGATTATGTTTATGGCGGCGTTATCATCAGCAACGCCGATGTTCATATTGGAACATATAAACCCGCGGAAAAACCGATGAACTGCGGCGGTAATAATCACGGAAGCATCATCGAAATAAAAGGGAAATGGTATATTTTTTACCATAGGCATACCAACGGAAACGAGTTCAGCAGACAAGGATGTCTTGAACCGATAGAAATAACGGCAGGCGGCGCTATTCCGCAGGTTGAGATGACTTCATGCGGTCCAAACGGCAAACCGCTTGACGGTAAAGGAGAATTCCCGGCATATATCGCGTGTAATATATTCTCAACGGAAAATGACAATCAACAGTTAAACAGACAATGGCCGTGGCATAATATAAATTTGCCTAAAATTTCCCAGGATGGGCGGGATGGCGATGAAGAAATGGGGTTTGTAACAAATATTTCAGACAATTACGGTATTGGTTTTAAATATTTTGATTGTAAAGGAATTAAAAAAATTAAAATAAAAACACGCGGTTACAACAGCGGTGTTTTTCATGTTAAAACTAAATGGGACGGCGAGTCTTTAGCGCATATAAAGATTGATTACAGCAATATTTGGACGGAATATTCTTCGGATATAAACCTTCCGGACGGAATACACGCGCTCTACTTTATTTATAAGGGTACAGGATTTGCCACTATGGCTTCCTTTACTTTAGAAATTTGAAATTTTAAAATGTGCGCTTGCAATACATAATAACCCCTTCTTCCCCTCTTGTGAACCTCAACCGAGATCGAAGGTCGAAGGTTCCCCTTTGTGATCTTCATACCTTTGTGTTCTTTGTGTGAACCTCTTTGGAATAAATTATCTCTTATTATGCAATAAATTAGCCGCTTCTTCCACGGAAGAGGCGTTAATCAGAGCCTGACGAATTGACTCGTCTCTTAATATGGCGCCTAGGGCGGAAAGGAACTGTAAATGAGGACCGTCTTTTTTGGGGGAAACTTCCAGTATAAAAAGACGGGACGGCTGGCTATCCGACGGATCAAGAATAATTCCCTCTTTTTTAATTCCTACAGCCACAACCGTATCTTTTACCCCGTCGGTTTTCGCGTGGGGAATAACTATTCCGTATCCCATGCTGGTACTCATGATATTTTCACGTTCAAACACGTCGGCTAAAACAAGCTCGCGATCCAACAGCTTTTTATGCGCAAAGAGCATATCAACTAATTCGCGGATTATTTCTTCCTTTGTGTTTCCTTTAAGATCAAGGATTATGGAATCGGGCTCTATTAATGAAAGGAGGGTGTTGTTGGTTCTTCCCCTGCGGTCAAAGAGTTCTTTCTTCATCGCCGTAGTGTTCATTGAGTCTTTTAACTTTTGCATGGATTCTGAAAGATTAATTATATCTTCATAAACAACATTTTTTACAAATGGTAAATCCGAGTTTGATGTCTCTACAATAACAGCGCTTCCTTCGCAGCTTATCGAAAGAGAAATAACATCTTTACGGGCAAGGGCGATGTTATCGTCAAAATTCATTATTTGAACATAAAAACCTTCGGCGCGGATATCAATTAACAATCTGTCCAACATAAGCTTTGCGACATCATGAGAATCAAAATCCCATTTTAAATAGGTGGTATCTTCATCGCTGACTAACTTTCTTGTTCCCTGCCCTTTAATTTTTAGCGAGGCGTTTAAAAGCGGCGGAGCTACAATAGTAGAAATTAAAGTTAACAGAATTACAATTGAAAAAAGCTGGTTGTCAAGAACGCCCATCGTCAATCCGATACCGGCAATGATAAGCGCGACCTCTCCGCGCGGAACCATGCCTACTCCAATTCGCAACGCCCCTTTAACATTAAAACCAAGCAGGAGTGCGGGACCGCCGCAGCCGATTACCTTTGCAAAAATCGCCGCCAAAGTGTATATTCCACCAAAAATTAAAACATCCGCGGAAAGTATTTCGCGTATATTCACCATCATTCCCATAACGGCAAAAAACACGGGAACAAAAAATTCATAGAGCCCTTCAAGCCTTCCCTGTATCACCGCGGCAATATCCGTTTTGGATAGCGAGAGCCCCGTAATATAAGCGCCAATTATCATTGCAAGCCCGCCGTGTCTTTCAAAAAAACCTGCAATAATAAGGGCCAGACCAAATGCAAGTATGGAGAAATCTGAATTGTTTTTAAATAATTTTAAAAACGCGGCAAGCTGGCGTGAAAAAGCCAAACCTAATACGGTAAATCCCAGCCAAATACCAAATGCTTTACCAGCTATACCAAGAATCGCCATCGCGGAAAAATTGCCCTCCGCATGTCCGCTGAGCAATGCGGTTATCCCAAGCACTACGGCAAGCATGATTATTCCCAATACGTCATCAAATACCGCGGCGGCAAGAATGGTAACCCCTTCAGGAGAATCCATCTTTTTTCTATCACTTAAAATTCTGGCGGTAATACCCACCGAAGTAGCCGTTGAGAGCACCCCTAAAAACAAACATCGCGTATCAATAAATGAAGTTTTAAGAAGCAGAACCCCACAAAAATCTCCAATCACAAACGAAAATAAAACTCCGCCAAGCCCTATTACTACGCCCGCAAGCGAATATTTTAAAAATAAACCTATATCCGTTTCCAGCCCTGAGAAAAAAAGTAAAATAATGGAGGCAACCGTGGCAAACGCGTACAACTCCGTACTAACCGCGATAGAACCGAATTCGCTTAAAGGAAAAAGTCCGTCAGGAAAACCGGGAAGGGCGATATGACCTAAAGCATAAGGGCCTATTACCACGCCTATAAGCAATTCTCCTAACACCGAAGGAATGCCTATTTTGCGGGCAAAAAATCCTCCCAAACGTACTGCAAATAGAATGATCCCTACTTGAAAAACCAATATTGTCATTAATTCTGTAGTGTTCATTTTATTATTGATACATCCGTGATATTTCTTGAAATTGTTTCTGTATTTGAAAAACGGCATCCGTCATAATCGGGTCAAACTGGGTGCCTTTTCCCTGCATAATAATATCAATCGCCTGTTCATAGGGCATGGCTGCTTTGTAAACACGGGCGCAGACAAGGGCGTCGTATACGTCAGCTAACGCGGCAAGACGCGCGGAAATTGGTATTTCTTTTTCTTTTAATTGCCGAGGGTATCCCTTTCCGTCCCAGCGTTCATGATGTCCGTAGCAGATGTCTTCGCAATGCTTAAGGTATATTGATGAATTTACGTCTCCAAGTTCATGGATAATATCCTTGCCGCGTATAGTGTGCGTTTTCATTACTTCATATTCATCGGGATCAAGCTTACCTGGTTTAAGAAGAATCTTGTCGGGAATCGCGATTTTTCCGACATCATGAAGGGCCATGGATCTAATTATCATATCCGGTTGGAGTTTCTTTATTTCATCGGAATAAATGGAATCGACCTCTAATAAATATTCAATTAACGCTTTTACAAACAACTGCGTCCGTTTAACATGCTCGCCGGATTCAAGGTCGCGGTGTTCAATAACATTCGCAAGTCCCTGCAGGGCGTTTTCCAGAGTTTTGGTCGCCTCAGCGGTCTTCTCCGCCACCATTTCTTCAAGACTGTCACTGTAATTTTTTAACGCTATCTGGTTTTTTACCCGCAATTTGACAATTTCAGGCAAGAAGGGCTTATTAATAAAATCGACAGCCCCTGCGGCAAGAAGCTCGCTTTCCGAATCGTTTTCGGCGGTAATAAAAATAATGGGGATTCTTTGAAACGCTTTATCTTTTTTTATCTGTTCAAATAATTCACGCCCGTCCATGTGGGGCATAACAACGTCCAAGAGCATGATCTTTGGAAGCGGAACGGTTGCTTTAAGTTTTTCCAGAGCTTCCTTTCCATTGTATGCCGTAACAACATTATAATCACCGCTTAAAATTTCTTCCAGAATCATTACATTTGTTTCAATGTCATCAACAACAAAAACTACAGGTTTATTTTCATTCATATTGCGCTATTACCTTGTCTACTTCTATTAATGTTGCAGAGTAGACAGTCTTAACCGTATCCAACTGACCGGGAACTACAGAACCGGCTTTTATCTGGGTTTCCAGTTCCAGAACCTGCTTATAAAGTTCAGTAAGAGACAGATTAGCGGCAAGCCCTTTAAGCGTATGAGCGTTAATCTGGGACTTGGGCAAATCACCCGTAGCCAATGCGGCTTCAAGGTCAACAAGATTCCGATCATCCTTAAATTTCTTGAGTAATTTGGCTAAAAGTTTTGAATTATTCATAACCCTTTTTAGCGCTTCTTCGGTATTCACATACACTACATCGTTTGCCATATAAAACCTCTCTTTTTATTGGTATTAAAAATATTATCGTTCACGATAAATAATTCTGCCTCTGCTAAGATCATACGGTGAAAGGGCAATCCTGACCCTGTCGCCTGGGACAATACGGATATAATGTTTACGCATTTTACCCGACAGATGAGCCAATATAAGATGCCCATTCTGATTATCCAGTTCTACTCTGAACATTGTATTGGGAAGAGCTTCCTTGACTACTCCCTCTACTTCTATCGCTTCTTCTTTTGCCACTTTTACTCCTCTGATAAATATAATAATTAAGCCACTTTATGTCAATTATGTAAATATGATAAAATAATGTATGTATTATTATAGCACCAGAAATAAAAATAAAAAAGTCAATTTTGCCGAAGCCGCCCTTACGGGATTAGCTCCGGACGGAGGACTTTATGTGCCGGAAGAAATTCCCCTGTATTCCGCGCAGGTACGCTCTTCTCTTGGGTCAATGACTTTTACGGACATTGCCTTTGAAACAATTAAACCTTATGTAAAAGATGAAATCCCTGATAGCGTGTTATCTGATATTGTACATTCAGCGTTCACTTTTACAGCCCCATTTATACCTGTCGCCGACCGCTATGCATTAGAGCTTTTTCACGGGCCGACGGCGGCATTTAAGGACTTTGGCGCCCGTTTTATGGCGCGCGCTTTTTCATATTTACGCCGGGGAGAAGACCGTTCACTAAGAATACTTGTCGCTACTTCGGGCGATACGGGCGGCGCCGTGGCGGACGGCTTTTTTGATGTACAGGGCATTTTTGTCACAGTTTTATACCCCAAAGGACGCGTATCTCCTCTTCAAGAAAGGCAGATTGCCGGTCTTGGCAAAAACATTACAGCCCTTGCGGTAGAAGGCAGTTTTGACGACTGCCAGCGTTTGGTAAAAACCGCTCTTGCCGATGAGGGACTTAAAAAACGAATGTCCCTTTCTTCGGCAAATTCAATTAATATCAGCCGCCTTATTCCGCAGGCGGTTTATTATTCAGCCGCCGCGGGAAGGGCCTTCGCGGGACTTGCCGATCCTGACGGAGAGGCGACGCCCAGAGCTGCGGGAGCGACGAAAGCGTATGCGGCAAAAAGCGGACTGCCCGTTACCCTATGCGTTCCATCGGGTAATTTTGGTAATTTAACGGCGGGACTTTACGCAATGAAGATGGGCGCCCCTATAAGGCAATTTATCGCGGCGACAAATATAAACAAGACCGTTCCCGATTATCTTGATTCAGGCGAATACCTTGCAAGAATTTCTCAGGCGACAATTTCCAACGCGATGGACGTAGGCGCGCCCAGCAACTTTGAGCGGATGTCCGCGCATTTTTCATTGGAACAGATGCGCCAAATAATTTTAGGCGTTTCAGTCGGCGATGAAGAAACAAGGGAAACAATAGTACGCGTACATGACAAGGCGGGATATTTTCTTGACCCTCACAGCGCGGTGGGCTGGAAGGGAGTTGATAAACTTTACGCCACCAAGCAAATTCAACAAGGGGCGGTTGGCGTTCTCTGCACGGCGCACCCGGCTAAATTCTCGGAAACGGTAGAACCGTTAACCGGCCCTCCGCCACAGCCTGCGTCTCTATCCCGCGCCATGGAAAGAACGGTAAACGCCAAAGTAATCCCTGCACAGGCCGACGCATTGATTGACTTTTTAATCTCAATTACATGAAAAAATCTTCCCGCAAACCATCCAAAACTATCGCAGATTTGTTTTTCAACATTTCTTCGCCGGTTAAGGGGTTGTGGGTTTTATTTTTATTTCTCTTATTTACGGCATATTCCTTTGCCTGTGATTTAGAGGGGCATTTTGAATTTACCGTATACAACAGCGAAGAAGAAATTCTTTATTGCGGATGCTATGACGCAATTAATTTAGGGCCGCATATTATTGAATACATCCTTACCAAAGAAAGAGCGGAAGCGACAGGGGTAAGGCGTCCATCGGCGCAATTTACGCAGGATAGGGACAACGGCGCATTACGGCAATTACTAACCGAACACGGTTATTCTCTGCCTCAGCACGGCGACTATACCCGCTCAGGTTATGACAGGGGACATATGGCTCCCAATGCGGATTTTAACGACACTTATGAAAACGCGTTGATGACTTTTTTTATCGCGAACATATGGCCGCAAACGCCAAACATAAACAGGGTTGTATGGCTTAAAACTGAAAATGAAACAAGAAGACTGGCGTCGGAATATTTATTTGTAAAAGTAATTATTATCGTGGATGAATTTACGGCGGAAAAAGTCGGAAACATCAGTATTCCGTCCTGTTTTAAAAGACGGGTCTATGATTTATATTCAAGCGTCCTGATTTATGAAATTGACGTTTATCAATAGCGTTAATTATTCATATTGCGATAAAACAAATAAATAATCTGATAATCTGTTTAAATATGCTCCGGCTTCGGGGCGTAACTGTTGTTCTTCTCCTGCCGCAAAAAATAACCTTTCCGCTTTTCTTGCAATCGTCCGTCCTATTTGGATCTGCGCCTCTCTGATACTTTTTCCCGGTACAATCAACCTGTTTTGTTTGGGAAGATCATCTGATAATCTGTCAATCTCTTTTTCTAAAACGGCGGTTTCATCATCGGGCAGAAAAAATTTACTGTTTTTTGCGTCAGAAATATGAGACATGATTATTACCAGATTTTTTTGGATTTTTTCCAAAAAATTACGCGCAGACTGACCGGAATCATCGTTTGAAATCATTGCTTTAATAAGGCCCAGGTGGCAGTTAAGTTCGTCAGCCGCTCCTATAAAATGAATCGCCGGACTGTTTTTAGATATTTCACATCCGCTTAAATCGGATGTTTTCCCTTTGTCGCCTTTTCTTGTATAGATACCCATATATTACAGAGTGTCAGGGGAGTCAAGATAAACGGGAAGCTGCAACGATGTTTCCAGATAACCCATCCGGCGTTTTTTAACGGTAATTTCCATTACGGCATAACCTTCATCTTCCTGCAAACGTAAACGAGAAATAGACACAGGATCGTCTTCTGAAATTCCGGCTTCATCTGCAATAGAACCCCGGACTACCCTGTTTACCCTGAAATTGGTCGAAAAAATTGTGCTTTGTAACGGCGTAAGAAGCATTCCAAACAGAGCAGCGGCAATCCGATCCCGTTTGTCAATTTTTGCCGCATCCAGAAGGGGCAGATCCGGACGCGGGACAGTCATCATTATTTTCTTTTTTACTTCTTCGGTTTTTTTATCAATAACTTCCAATACTACAAGTTCTTCGGGACCGCAGGTAAAAATCATGTTCTGCAAAGCGGGAATGACTCCGCCATTGGGAGCGGCTACGGGTTTACCGTTGATTGTCTTGATAAAAACGCCTTCGCGAACCTTATGAAGAGAAGCGGGCGTATTAGGCGCGGTATAGATAATCTCGGCTTCCGAATAAGTTTCACATAACGTCATTCCAAGCCAAGGGCGCTGGGATTTTCCTCCTTTTATCATAGCGGGCAGGGCGGCTGTAAGCGTTTCCGCCGGAACGGCGAAATTAAGTCCCTGATGCTGATCCACGCCGGCAAAAACTATTCCCACAAGCCGCCCTTCATTGTCCACTACAGGGCCGCCTGAATTGCCGTGATTGACGGCGGCGTCTATTTGAATAACGTCTCCAATCTGTAAAAAACGCCTTCCAAGAGCGGAAACAATTCCCGATGTCACCGTCATTTGCAGCCCTATGGGAGAGCCAATCGCAAGCACCGTATCGCCTACGCGCGGAATTACGCGATCTACAAGTGAAAAAACATATTCTGTATTTATTTCCGTCTTAATCAACGCAAGATCAAGCGCTTTATCCCAGCCTATAACGCGCGCGGGAATTCTCGGATTTGAAGAATCACCCATGCGGATATACATTCGCGAATAACCTTTGCGTTTGGGATCAACTTCGCTTGATATAACATGATAGTTTGTAATTAATAAACCCGAAGCGTCAACAAAAAAAGCGGAACCTAAAATCCTGTCGGGTATGCCGAATCCTTTTTCAATTCTGTAACCCCTGTCAACAAGAACAGTGGCGACTCCTTTAATCATATCTGAAGCGCTGTCGCGGCCCTGGGCGTATTCACGCAGATTGGCTGGAATATTCTTGCCGCCTGCAGCCTGAGCCGCAGCCAGGAAAAATGCCGAAGAGCGGCGTTGCCGTCCTTCTACGGCTTTTTCAAGAAATAAAAGCGCGCTTTGATAATCCATCGGCTTTATTTCATGCGATCTTACAGCCGCTAAAAACGCGCCAAGATTATCGCCTTCCGCTAATTTTTTCTTTGCGCTTGCAAGAATAAAGACGGCCTCTTTTCCGGTATGGGCTGTTTTTATCCCAATACTGGCAATGGATCTTCCCAGAGAAACGGCGTCGTCCCATCGTTCTTCCTGAACCGCCTTATCCTGCATCGCGCATAGGCTTTCCTCCGCCTGTTTTTCATATTGAGCAAGCTGCCGCCAGTCTTCGTTTTCATCGTTATCTGTAACTGAATATATTTCTTTATAAATATAGATTTGATTCAATGCGACAACCGGTTTTTCATTGATTAGTTTTTCAATATCACCCAGCCTGACCGAACTTGTGGTACGGGACAGAGGTTCATCATCAGTATCCTTTACGCTTTTGCATGAAAAAATAAAAATTATAATGAGGAAAAATAAAAATACTTTTTTCATTTTTTACTTCCGGTCTCCGAATAATTCATTTCTCCGCCGCCATCCATATCATAAGAATAAACAACCGAACCGTCCGGCAGATACACTTCTTTTGTTTTATAAAGTCCGTCTCCCGACCAATCGCTCTCGGAAGAAGCGATTAATTTGCGGTAATCAAGTAGACTTTCCAATTCATAACCGGAAGGCGGACGGCGGAAACGGCGTATTGTTTCCATTCTGCCGTCAATGTCCAAATCAATGTGCTGTACAACAGGCAGTCCTTTTTCAAACTCTGTAACAGAAACCTGCCGTCCGTTCAATGTTTCAATAACGCGCAGTATAACTCCCCGCTCCATATAAATTGTTTCCGCAGCGCCGTCAATTTCCAAACTTGGACGGGTATAGCTTGAACAAAATGACAGGAGAGCGCGATGTGTAAGAGTAATATATTGATACGCCGGCACAGGATAGGTAAGACCGGAAAGACTGTCGCTTCCGCCAAGTTCAATGAAAGTAACCGGCGCATAATTAAAAACAGCGGGACCAAATTTAAATATTTCATTTTCCAATTCCGCCTGCCTGACAAAAGGATAGCGCTCCCATTGCAAGATAACGCGGCGCGTTAAATCTTTATCATGTGAGGAATTGCCCTTTGCGATAAAAACAGAAATATTTTCAGGATCATTGTCCTGGCCGAAATTAATCGTTACGTTAAAAACATTATGAGTAAGATAATCAACTAAAGAATTAATAAACCCATTGCGATAACGCACAATGGTTTCTATATAGCCGTCGTTATCGTCATCGGTAATTATAGAACCGTTAAAGATAAGGAGTTTGCGCGTAAAAAAATCGCGTCCTTCTTCACTGCGAAGAAATTTGTAGGTGTCAATTATTATTTCTTTTTTAATAACGCCTTCTTTTTCAGTAACCGCAGAAAAAATTTCTTCTGTCGCCAATTTATCGTCAATCAACCCAAGACTAAGCGCCACAGGAACGGAAGCCGGATTTGGCATAAATTTTTCTTCTTTAGACAAACTTCCCGACCTGTAAGAAGCGACGCTTCTTCTCGCGTCCTCAATGTCCCTCATAAACGGAGCCGCCAGCCATGCAAGTTCAGGGTCAGCCTCCACTAAAAAGGGAAGCCGCCTAAGCGCAAGCTCAAGAAGGTTAATGTCGCTCTGCGGCAAATCAGACGGTTGAGGTTTTCTGTTATGCGCATATTCAAAAAAAATTCGCAGGGGGCGCGGATCACGCGGGAACCCGTCCATGGCGAGAAGAACTTGGCTTCTAAACTGCGCCGTCGCGTAAGCATAGTCATAGCCCGGCTCCTTTCCGCTTGCCATTCCGCGCAGGGCAAGAAGACGCAACATTACCGCATCGGCGCGGGAATCAGTGGCGGTGATTTTATCAAGGCAGATTATCGCGTTATTATATTCGCGCATGGAGATAAGCATTTGCGCTTTTAACAAATGCGCGTTGTAGTATGCGCTGTACCTAAACCAACGGTTAGCGTCAATTGCCATATTTAAATTATCAACTACCGTTTTTTGCCTTATGCTGTCTTTATA
>Ga0268262_10002019_pt1 | contig 23987 bp, 21 predicted proteins | sample TergutNc150P3_FD_190354 | JGI IMG/M metagenome (GOLD analysis project Ga0268262, IMG submission 190354) | Nasutitermes corniger P3 segment gut microbial community from laboratory colony in Florida, USA - Nc150 P3 (SPAdes) (version 2) | ecosystem: Host-associated > Arthropoda: Insects >...
AGCGGATAGATTTTATTCCGTTCTATCCTGGGGTCCTTTATATCCTTAAAATAGTCCATGAGCGGCGGTACGGGTGCTTTTTCCATGTTCCCCTCCAATCCGCTCTTTATCGGCCTTTTCCTTTATCTCCTTTACTTCTTTTTATATGCGCTCGCCCTGTAGGCATTCCTCATTCCACTTGTTTAAACCCTCTTTCGGTGGTATACTATCCGCTTAAGGGTGTCCAATTGAAAAAGCTGGCGATCTTTTTTTTGTTCCTCGTTCTGGTTTCCGAGCTTTGGGCACAGCAGATAGAAAGCGCAGGTTCCTCTCTTGTACAGTCTTCCGCTAAAGAACATTTTGATAAAGGTAAAATGTTCTCCGATCAGAATGATCTTGATAACGCTATTTCGGAATTCACCGAAGCAATAAGATTAGATCCTAATTTCTCGGACGCTTATGCCTACCGTGCCAGAGCTTATAATGGGAAACAAGATTATGACGATGCTTTTGCTGATAGCAATACGGCCCTAAGACTGAATCCCGGTAATGCCATTGGCTATTTTTCCCGTGGCTATACGTATCAATTCGGCAAGAAGGACTATGACCTCGCCATCGCCGATTACACCCAGGCCATAAGGCTTGATCCCACTTTTACTTTTGCATATGGCAACCGGGGCAATGCGTATCAATATGGCAAAAATGATTACGACAGTGCCATCGCGGACTATACCCAGATGATAAGACTTAATCCCAATGACGCTGGCGCATATGGTAGCCGAGGCTTTGCGTATGCGATGAAAAACGATTACGACAGCGCCATCGCGGATTTTACTCAGGAAATAAATCTTGATCCAAATTATGTAGCGGCTTATAACAACCGTGGCAATGTGTTTCGTAATAAGAACGATTACGACAGCGCCATCGCGGATTACAACGAGGCAATAAGGCTTGATCCCAGTTTCCCTTTTGCCTATGGTAACCGAGGCAATGCGTATCAATATGGCAAAAATGATTACGACAACGCAATAGCTGATTACACCCAGATGATAAGGCTTGATCCCAATTTTGCAATGGGTTATAACAGCCGGGGCGTTGCGTATCACTATAAAAACGATTACGACAGTGCCATTGCGGATTACACCGAGGCTATAAGGATCGATCCCGATTATGCTGAGGCTTATTACAACCGAGGCCTTGCTTATAAGAATAAAAATGACAATGACCATGCCATCGCTGATTATACACAGGCCATAAAGCTTTATCCCGATTATGTTGACGCATATGTCAGCCGGGGCATTGCGTATCATTATAAAAATGATTACGACCACGCTATTGCGGATTACAACGAAGCATTAGGGCTTAGTCCCGATTACGCTTTGGCTTATTACAACCGAGGCCTTGCTTATAGGAATAAAAATGACAATGACCATGCCATAGCTGATTACACCGAGGCTATAAGGCTTGATCCAAATTACGCTGACGCATATGTCTCCCGATCAAATGCATACCTAAGTACTAGAGATTATGATCGATGTATCTCAGACGCAACCGAAGCCATTAGGCTTGATCAAAATTACGTATGGGCTTATTACAACCGAGGCTATGCTTATGCGAATAGAAACGACTATGACCGTGCCATCGCTGATTTCACCCAGGCCATAAGGCTTAATCCTGATTACACTGACGCATATGTCAGTAGGGGCGTTACGTATGTAAATAAAAACGATCATGACCGCGCCATTTCTGATTACACCGAGGCAATAAGGCTTAATCCCAATTACGCTTTGGCTTATAACAATCGAGGCCTCGCTTATAGGAATAAAAACGACTATGACCGCGCCATAGCGGATTATACCCAGGCTATAAAGCTTGATCCTAATTACATGGCGGCGTATAACAATCGAGGTATTGCGTATGCAAATAAAAATGATTACGACCGCGCCATTACTGATTACACCCAAGCAATAAGGCTTGATCCCAATCATAAAACGGCTTATAACAACCGGGGCAATGCGTATCGTAATAAGAACGACTATGACCGTGCCATTGCTGATTACAACGAGGCAATAAGACTTGATCCCAATTACGCTTTGGCTTATAACAACCGGGGTCTCGCATACCAAAAAAAAGGCGACACAGCCAAAGCCAACGCGGATTTCGTTAAGGCAAAGGAATTGGGGTATGGGCAGTGATGTCTCTTGCGCAATTATGCGGGATAAAGAAATCAAGACAAAGGGGTTTCACGGCTATATAGATTTACTTAAGGAAGAGCCATGAGCAATTTATTACAACAATACGTAGATACCATTTTAAGACCGTCTCAAAAACAAATTTATGATATTCCTTTAAAAATTAATAGGATTTCAAATGTTATTAAAAATAATACAGCATTGTCATTAAAAATGATAATTCCTGGTGGATCGTATGAAAAAGGAACTTTACTAAAATATAAGCCGGATGTTGATTTAGTTTTAGTATTTAATAAAGAGCATGGCATTAATCGTAACTGGAAAGAACTTATGAAGAAAGTTTATGCAATATTATTACAAGCGTTTCCAAATAACGATGTAATACTTGGCAACCAAATAGCTATCCATTTAAAATTCAATGACCCAGATGGTACGGTAAATTTTGATATTGTTCCATCATATTATGTAAATTCACCATTACAAATGGCATCTGTTAAAAATAGTAAAATATATCAAGGGATAACGTCAATATGGCATATTGAATATTGGAAGCAAAAAAAATCTATTCCATTGATTGTTGAGACTGTAATGCTTCTAAAAGATTGGAAAAACGAACAAGGAATAAAATTAAAAAGTTTTCATATGGAGTTAATTGCGGCTTCTGCCTATGAATATAGATTAGAGAATAATTATACTCTTGATACATTTTTAGTAAGTTGTTATCAAGATATTCAAGGTATGAATAGATGGTGTTCCAATTTTTCCTGTAAATTGGGAATATTTTGATGAAGATAGCCTTGATGATCATTATGATTTTCCATTATTAATTGACCCTGCAAATCCAAAAGAAAATTTACTAAAAGATTTGTCAAACGAAGATGCAAAAATAATTAAAAGCAAAGCGACAAAAGCAATCGCAAATATAAAAATGGAGAATTATGGTAAAGTATTTGATCCAAAAAACAAAACAAAAATTTTTGTATAATTAAACCAAATGTATTCTAAAATCAAGCGCCATTTTCGTGCTTTTATCTTTCAACACAATCATTGAACAACATTATACCGTACAAGCCCCCAATGCGTTGCATTTCTTGCAGTACCGCCGGATATTTGTATTGATTGAACATTTGACGGAATAGTGAGATTAAGTTCAAAGTCGCCGGTTCTGTTGTTTTTTGTGAACATATTCCATTCACCGTTTATTATAATGGCAAACGAAGAATAATCCCTTGATGAAATAACAAACGTTACACTGCTTCCTGCCTTTAATGTTCCGGTTACCGGAGATATAAGCTGAGTATTCGGGAGCTGGTTATAATTTGAAAAAGTGAATGGATATTTTAATGCCCCGTTGCCATAACCTTTATATGCGGAAGTAGCTTTTATGTTAAAGGTAAGGACACTTATGGCGTAATTCGTTGATAGTTCCAACAACTGATGAACTTTTAACACAGCGTTGTTTTTTGCCGTATCAAATTGATCTTCGGCAAAGTAGTACATATTGTTTTCCTGTACCTTAAAATACGCCCCTTTAAAGATATTAAATTCCGCTTCGGTTATCCTTTTTTCTCTCGGAAGCGTAGTGTCTTTAAATAGTTGTTCGGCTCGGGGAAGCCAATCCTGTTCAAAGACAGCAGTGCTAATCCTGTCCTGAAGCCGTACCTCGTTGTTAAGCCTTGCGAAAACATTCCCCCTATACTCATTATTATCAGGTACGTCGAATTCGACACTCACTACATTCCCTTTGCGGTCAGTCCATGACGCGGCGTCAATATCTTGCTGGCGCGGCGTTCTTAGCGTAGAAGAAATATGTGTATTGGCATTAGACAAGCCAATATCAAACGCAAATGTACTGTCAATAACATTATTGTACTCTGGTTTGTCGTTCTTTAAGGATAAACCGTATTGAAAAAAGATGCCCGCGATATTGGGTTCCCGCATAAAGTCATTGGCGCTCAATGCCGGTGCGTAATATTGATATGCGTCTTCCTCCGGCAGATGGGAATAGAGAAATGGCCGCGAGTCGAGAAACAGCCATTCGGTAGAATACTCTTTTATATAGGTTTTTTGATCCACATGCCCGGTGTCCCATGTTACATCTATAAGATACCACTTATTGCCGATATTTATCGCGTTCCACGCGTGATCGGTATTGTTCCCTATTTTTCCTGAATAGCCAAAACCTTTCGAGTATCCGTTTATTCCTATTGATTCCATTCCGGCTAGTTTGCACATTTGAATAAACAGATTGGAATAGCCTGAGCATACCGCCAGTTTTTTTTTTAAGACTGTAATATAATCTTGCGCTGTAATTCTGCCTGAAAAATAAATGCTTGTGTCATAAGCGATATTATCGCAAATCCAGTCGTGCAATGTCTTTGCTTTAAGAAACTGGTCAGAAACGCCGTTGGTCAACGATGACACGACTGCCGGTAAAGCAGTTTCGGGGTCTGCAAAAACTTTGTCCGTTAAGTCTTGTGGCACACGGCGGATGCGGGCTTCCATTTTGCCGGTGCGGTATTTGCCGGTTCCCGTATCAAGAGCAGTATAACGCCTTATGGCGTTGGTTGCCTGTGTAACCAGTTGGCGATCAGCATCTTTCTTTTGGGCATACTCGTATAAAAAAGCGCAATCCCCCCATTTAATAGCTTCGGCGACAAGTTGAGCGTCTGTTTTTGTCGGGTCGTTTCGTTCGGCTGGCGATCTTGCGGGTGTTACCCTTGAACCGTTGTTTGCCTGGTTTCCAACGCCTCCGCTTGCTTGAGAGCCCGTTCCTGATCCGCTGCTTCCACCACCCGAAAAATCTAACGATGAGCATCCGACTAAAACCGCTATAACTGAAAAACCAATAATTGAAATGAGTGCCTTTTTCATGCTTTTATCCATCCCAAATTGTATCCTGATTTATTTTAGAATTATATCACAATGGAATATTTTGAGTAGATATTGAATATCTTGTTTTGTTTTTGTTGACGGATTTCTTCCTCTGTTTTATAATAACGTTACATTATGCAATTTGAACTGACCGAAGCCCTCATTGACGATATACTCTTTGCGATGGAAGACCAGGAAGGCTGTTTCCTTGTGGACACCGTTGAAGGCGTTGTCGCGGGCGGGCCGGAGGGCGTGAATTTTTTTGACGGGGAAACGGACGATGACGAGGGGGAGGACTGCGAGCGTTACATCGATCTCCCCGAGTGGGATTCTGCCGACGGATTCCGGCTTATGGAGCGTTTTGCTGCGGGGTTTCGCAACCCAGTTGTCTCCAAAGAACTAAGTTCCGCCCTTGGCAGGGGGAAGGGCGTTTTCAGGGCTTTTAAGGATGTCCTTGGCCGTTACCCCGAAGCGGAAAAGCTGTGGTATTCGCTTAAAGAAAAAGAAATGAAGCGGGAAATTTGGCGCTGGTATAACGGCCTTAGGGAGGAATGGGGGCTTGCGAAGATCGGCGTCGAGCCGGAGGATACGGACGACCTTGTTCTGGAGGATTTTTCATTTCGTCCCTTTGAAGAAAAAGACCGATTCCAGGCCGAGGCACTGCACAGCAACTGCGTTGATGAATTGAGAAAAAATCTGGCGGAAACCGGTTCAAGTCCTGATATTGAAATCATTGCCCGCGATGTGAATTCGTTTCGCAACACCCCGGGCCCTTCTTTCGGGTTGACCGTTGAGTCTTTGACAGGAGACTTTGCCGGGTATATTTCCGGCGTTCTGAAAGACGCGGCGCTTTATATCCAAAGCCTGGAAGTAAAACCGGAATACAGGGGGCTCGGTTTGGGCGAAGCCCTTCTTGTCAAATTCATTGAGTCTCTTGATCGGGATAAAATAAAAAAAGTGATGGTTGACCTTCCCTCATGGACGGACGGATTTTCCAGGGTTCTTTTAAGGGAATCTTTTAAACCTTATGCGGCAAGGTACTGGCGCAGTCTGTAATTAACTTATCGTACGCACGCGTATGACCCCTTCAATCTTTCTAATTCGATCCAGGGTCTTCTCGTTAATGCTTTGCTCCGTATCGATGATATTGTACGCGTAGTCGTCGCGGTGGTGGTTAATCAGGTCCGTGATGTTGATGTCTTCCATTGCCAGAATGGACGTTATCTGCCCGATCATGTTGGGGATGTCCCGGTTAATAGCCAGAAGCCTTGACGTGGCGTGCATTTCCGAATGGCAGCGCGGAAGGTTCACCGAGTTTTTTATTTCTCCCGATTCAAGATAGGCCATCAGTTGCTGCGCTGCCATAATAGCGCAGTTGTCTTCCGCTTCCGGGGTGGAGGCCCCCAAATGGGGAATGGCCGTTACTTTGGGACAGGCCAAAAGCTCTGCCGTGGGAAAGTCGGTAACGTATGCGGCGAGTTTTTCCGAATTAAGGGCCGCGATGACGGCAGTTTCGACAACCAGTCCCCCGCGGGCCAGGTTGATGAGCCTTGCCCCGCTTTTCATAAAACGTAGTCTTTCAGCGTTTAATAGTCCTTTTGTGTTATCGCTCAAAGGCAGATGAAGGCTTACATAGTCGGCTTTTGACAGGAGCCCTTCCAGGGTTTCGGCCCGTGCAACGGAACGGGAAAGATTCCAGGCGGCTTCAACCGAGATAAAAGGATCGAAGCCGATCACATTCATGCCAAGGGCGGAGGCGTCATTGGCAACCATAACTCCAATCGCACCAAGCCCGACCACGCCAAGGGTCTTGCCCTTGAGTTCCGGGCCGTGAAAGCGGGATTTCTCCTTCTCGACCAGATCGGGCACTTCACCGGCTTTGTCCGCTATTGTCCGGCACCAGTCAATCCCGCCAACGATGTTCCTTGCGGAAAGAAGCAACGCCGCCAGCGCCAGCTCTTTTACGGCGTTCGCGTTTCCGCCGGGCGTGTTAAAAACAGCGATTCCCCGCGATGAGCAGGCCGAAACGGGGATGTTGTTATAGCCTGCGCCGGCCCGTGCAATGGCCAGCACAGTTTCCGGTATTTCTACCGAATGAAGATCCGCGCTCCTGACCAGTATCGCGTCGGGGTCGTAAATATCGCTACCAACTTCGTATCGGGCCGCCGGGAAAATCTCCAGCCCCAAGGGAGAAATTTTATTCATGGTTTTGATTCTGAACATGATTTTGAGGTTACAATTATTTGAGATATTAGTAAAGGAACCCTTTAGTCTTTAGTATAGAAACTAATACACAATATCAATGATAATTGCTCCGTTTGAACGGACAGTTTCAACAGGCGCTCCGGCACGGGTATCCATTCCTACCGGCAATGGCGGCAACAATCTGCCACTTCTGGCTTCCAAGGGATCAACCACACTGCCGTCTGTTTTCACTTGGCTGTCGGAGCCGGTATTTACCAGCAGTGAGTTGCCTCTATTACCAGTAAAACTCACGGTGCCGTGTTCCACATAGAGATTCTGGGTGCTTAAATCGAAGCTGGTACCGCGAACGGAAGCGGTCGCACTGGGGCTGACCACCGCCATGGACGCCTTTTTTCCCGCAGGAGGATTTACATCTACCCGTACCCTTCCCGCCTGGAGGTTTATATTAATAGTTTCACTATTGGCGGAAGAGCTAATTTCTGTCAGAGACAGACGGGTCAGAGGTTGTACCATGATAACCGCGCTGCCAACCTCAACCAGGGCGATACTTTTTAAAGCCGTAGAAATAACAGTATCCTGGCTTATTTGGTCTCCGGCTTTCGCGGTTACATAGTTCGAAGCCCCAGGTTTTTTGATTTCTACTGTGCCGCTCAGTTCACGTATAGTTCCGTTTTGCGCGAAAACACAAAAACTTGCCAACATAAAAATAATCGCCGCTACTGTTTTTTTCATTACTGTCTCCTTAAAGCATCCTTAATATTAGTATATCGAAAAAACGGCGTTTAACTCAAGCCGCCAAAGATTGCCAGTGTTTTCCTTGAAAGGGAAAAACAACCCCCCTCCCAGATTGAGCCATAAATCAGATGTTGGGCTCCAATACAATTTTCCGAACAATTCATTTCCCGAAAAAGAAGCTTCGCTGTCCATAAATAAAGATGCTGAAAGCCCTGCGGAAATATAACGGTTAAACCGGGCAGTATAATCCAATGAAATCATTGAAAGTCCGGAAAGTCTTGCCTTAAGAACCTCTCCCTGGGGCATACTCGTTACAGGCTGAAAAGCGCCGCTGGAAAAGCGTCCCAACAGTGAAAGCTGACTCTGGGCAAATACCGGGAGCATCCAGCTAAAACCCAATTCCCCGGCAAAGGCAATTCCCGAGTCTTCCGGTTCCTGTATCGTTTCCAGACATACGCCAAGATCAATAATAAACGCTTTAACCGGCATCGTGAGCCGCGTTGCCAGATACTGGCTGTTAAGCTTTTCATCGGACAGATCGAACTGGCCCAGCAGGGCAAGTCTTACCCTGACTATGTCCAGCAGGTTAGGATATTCCCAGCCAAGCGCGGAAATAAAACGTCTTGGAGCCAAATAAGTATTCGCGAAATCACCGTAGTCTAATTTGGAGGAGTTGGATGACAGTTCATTCTCTGTCATGGTGATGTTTACCCGCTTTTTGTAGAGCAGCCCTGTATACCACGCGCCGATACTGAAACTCCCCATCGCTGTGTCGAAGGAAAACCTTGCACCGTCAAACAGCCCTTCCGCGATGAACGGCAGCGGCGCCGAGTAATACATACGCCCTGCTTTTAAATCTCCAATACCAAAATGCCAGGAAAGTTCTGTCCGCAGAAGTTCCGGTATAACAGTTGTGGTCCCGTCCAGGCTTTCAACCTTTATCCCTGCCGAAATATAGAATTCACCGTTATCGCCCAGGAATGTAGAGTATCGAGGGATCAAGGTTCCCTCGTAATCAAATTTGCCATCTCCCTGAGAACCGCTATACCCAGCCGCTGTTTGATCCAGTATGAGGCCAAAGTCTTGTGCCCATAAGCGCGGACAGGTGAATAAAATCATCAACAGAATATACAAACGAACACTATAAAGGTTTTTCACTATAGTTACTCCAATATGGTAATTTCTACCCGCCGGTTCCTGGCCATTCCTTCGGCAGTACTATTATCCCCAATGGGCCGCTGAGCGCCGAAACCCCGGATATAAATATCATTATCAGTCATAAGCCCCTGAGAAATAAAGTAATCTTTCACCGCCTGGGCTCGTTCGATGGAAGTCCGCATCTGCGCCCCTTCGGTTCCGGAGAGCGCGGTATGACCGCTGACTATAATTTTCCGGACGGCAAAAGACTTTAATATGTCCGCGATTTTTCTGAGATCATCTGTTTCCGTTGAAATAAATTCCGCAGTATTGGCCTGAAATTGTGGAGTGGCAAAGACAATAGTAACTCCCTCAACGGTAAGTATAGCGTTGGCATTGGATACATTATTAACTTTAAGCATAGTATTTATTTTGGTCACCAGATCAGAATTGTCTTCTTCCTGGAGCATAATGGTTTGATTTGTGCCAAAAATCAGCATATTGCCCGATACCGGCATTTTCGGGCTGATCCTTCCCTGGATTATACCCTTGTATACCAACTCGCGGTATGCGTAGTGGGGAGATTTGAAAATTGAATATAAAATGCCACCCTTAATTCCAAAGGAATGCATTATCAGGAGGGAAACACCTTCAAGCGTTGCGGTGGTATCGGCATCGATGTTCCCGGGCAGCCATCCATTTTCTGACGCATACTGGTACGCTTTTTCCGAACTGGAAACAACGTCTGTGTTTACAAAGCTGAACTTGCCCGACGCCTCCAGTATAATCCAGGCTGCCTCTTTGTAATCGATAGTTTCTTTTTCCAGTAATTGCTCGATTCTCTGCGCGGTTTGGGCCGGAATGAAAGCCGAAGCAAGCATAAAATAAACCACAAAAATGTATCGAGAATTTTTTGTTATCATCTTCATGATGTATCCCTCACAATAGGTGTTGAGTATAGCATAAAGGCCATAATTGGAAAAGGGGACGTCCCCTTTATACAGCAATTTAAAGTTTAAAGGAATATTTAAAAAAGCATAAGAAAATTTCTCACGCCTTTTGAACCGAAGGTAGAGGCGCATCGAACCTTCGGTTCGCGGACGCAAAGGAATTGAGGTAATTTATAAGCAAAGTGCTTCTTTCATGTTTATTTTCATTATGATAATAAGAAAAAGCATAGTAGAAGACGCAGAATTAGACAATAACGCGCTGTTCTCTGCGCCTCTGCGTACTCTGCGTGAAAATTCTTGAAGGTAAGCTAAACATTTATAGAGGTTAAATCGGGTACAATATCGATTAGTATTCTAGATTGAACACTAATTGAGGTGATGAGAGATAAACTTTAAATTGCTGCCCTTTATACTGTCGCTGTGTGTATGGTATTATTTTCCCAATAAAACGCCGGGCCTGCCCATATAGACGAATATCGGCTTTTTTATTTTTATAAGCGGCGAAGCCGCCAGGAGGTTCAAATGAAAGGGTTCTGCCGGATTTTATTTTTTGCATACTGGCTACCAGTTTATCGACCGCGATTTTTCTCAGGAAAATGAAAATGAAGAGGAAGATTCTTTAGAGATTTCTGAGCAGGAAAATGTTTTCCAGGAAAATTATTTCCCCAAAAATGCCGTTTCGGCAGGAGTTGTATACTTGGGGGTTAGCGGGAAATACGCGGTTAAAGGCCCATGTGGGTTCATAATATCGCCAAGCCTGAATCTGGATGTGCTGGGTTATACAACCATTAGAGTGCAGGTGCTTTTCGGTAACTCGTGGTAAGGCAAGAAAAACGGTATAAGGGTAAACGCCGTTTGTCCAACAACCTGAAACGGTTATTATATTTACTTTTTATTGGAAGCTGTTATACAATGCTTTCAGGATTAAGCCATGAGAAACCATAAATTTTTTGCCATTATTATGATTTTATTGGCTACTCTTTTTTTAAACACCTGCGATGGGCTAATGACAGATGTTGATTCCAAGTCTTTTGACAGAAAACTACGGGGAACCTGGGTCTCGAACGATCCGGGTGGTATATATTCGGGCTCACTTAAAATCACTTCTGACACGATAACTATTGATGGCTATAGAGAAGACCAAACCACGCAGAATGGCGACGACAGTAATCGCCCCTTCAAAAATATTCCCAAAGGAAAGGCCTTTAAAGGCCACTCAGAAGATGGAAAAATCTTCTTTGAGTATGGCTATGCCGCCCAGGATGGTATTCCCTATGTTTACACTGAAGGAGGGAAATACCCAAACGAGTTTAAATTGTTGGAATTTACCTTTGGCGGCAGGAAAGAAATATTGGAATTCAAAACAGGTCTTTAGTAAAACTTTAATTTATCGCACTGTTACCGCAAATGGTATCCATTTAGGCACAGCCGTTTACGGCAAAGTCCGAGAATTGCCAATAAATTCTGCATTTCACCCCGAAGCGGCAAGACTATTTTACTTGGTGCGATGCCTACAGAACTGAAGGTAGATTGTTTTTCCTAATAAAACCACAAAATGACCGCCTGGATATTACATAAAAAGCTGTATTGGGCTTATGAAGGAAAGCGGGCTGTTCCGGTTATGTAAGGCTGGAATGAGGGAAACCGACCATTCATTCTGAATGGGCGGCTTTCCCGGACCAGCCTTACTTACAGTTATTGCCCGCTTTCCTTCACAGGATTTTTACAGGGTTTTATTTGATAGACTTAGCGATAAATTGTGGTTATTATTACCCTATGGAAGAAATGAAGCGAACAGCAACCTGCGGCGATCTTGGAAAAGCCGACGAAGGGAAAAATGTAATCCTTAACGGATGGATACACCGCAAGAGAGACCACGGGGGAATCTCTTTTATTAATTTGAGAGACCGCTATGGGATTACCCAGGTGGTGGTTGATCCGGCAGTGTTTCCCGGCGGGGCAGTGCCGGACGAAATCGCGAAACTGTGCGGGGAACTGCGCAACGAGTTTTGCCTGGCAGTTGAAGGGATAGTCCGGCCCCGGCCTTCCGACATGATCAACCCAGAAATGAAGACGGGCGGGATCGAAGTGGCCGCAAAAAAAATAGTCGTTTTAAGCCGCTGTCAGACGCTTCCTTTTCAGATTGATGAGAAAACCGAGGCAAGGGAAGAGCTTCGGCTTAAGTACCGGTATCTGGATCTGCGTTCCGCTTCGATGCAAAAAAAGATCAAACTCCGCAGCGACGTTATTTTTGCGCTGAGAGAGTACATGATGGGCCATGGGTTTTACGAAATCGAAACCCCGACCTTTATCCGCTCAACGCCCGAAGGTGCCAGGGACTACTTGGTTCCTTCGCGGCTTTATCCGGGAAAGTTTTACGCTCTGCCCCAGAGCCCCCAGCTCTACAAGCAAATACTTATGGTGTCCGGCTTTGACAAGTACTTTCAGATTGCCCGCTGTTACCGCGACGAGGACGCGCGCGGTGACAGGCAGCCGGAGTTTACCCAGATTGATATTGAAATGTCCTTTGTAAGCCGCGAAGACGTGCTTGCGTTAATTGAAGGCCTTATGGGCTACACCTTTAAAAAAACCTTAAACCATGAACTGCCTTCCACATTCAAGTGGCTTTCTTACGAAGAAGCGATGGAACTCTACGGCACGGATAAGCCCGACCTTCGCTTTGAAATGCAAATGAAGGATTTTTCCCCGTGGGTAGCCGCCGGGGAATTTCAGGCCTTTAAGGACGCCCTTGCCTCCGGTGAGGCGGAAAAGGCCGCGTCAGCGGCTAAAGGCGTGACCGTTTCCGGCGGCGGCGTCAAGGCGCTGGTTGTGCCCGGCAGGATTGCCAGCCGTACAATCGAATACTCGCGTAAGCAGATCGAAGAGCTTGAAGCGCACGCCAGGATTTACAAAGCCAAGGGTCTTGCCTGGATGAAGGTAGGGCAGGGTGGAACGCTCGAAGGCGGCGTGTCAAAATTCTTTGCTTCCCAGGCGGCGGATATTTTAAGCGGCCTTGGGGCAAACCCCGGCGATCTTATATTGATAGTGGCGGACAGCAAGCGGAAAGTGGCGAATACCGCTTTAGGCGCGGTGCGCTCCAAACTTGGCCGCGACCTTGGCCTTTGCGATCCCGCCAGGTTTGAATTTGCCTGGATCGTGGACTTTCCTCTTTTTGAATTCAACGAAGAGGAAAACCACTGGGAAGCCAGCCACCACATGTTCAGTTACCCGCAAGAGAAATACCACCAGACGCTTGAGACAGACCCGGGCTCTGTAAAGGGCGACCTTTACGACCTGGTGCTAAACGGCTTTGAGCTGGCTTCCGGTTCAATAAGGATACACGACCCTGAACTGCAAAATCGGATATTCAAAATCGTGGGCTATGATCCTGCGGAGGCAGAAGCGAAATTCGGCTTTTTAACCGAGGCCTTTAAGTACGGGCCGCCGCCCCACGGCGGCATTGCCCCCGGTATAGACCGGCTGGTGATGCTTATGGCAGGCGAGATTTCCATAAAGGAAGTTATTGCCTTTCCGAAGAATTCTTTCGCCGAAGGCCTGCTTGACGACTGCCCCGCTCCGGTCAGTCCGAAACAACTAAAAGAACTGCGCATAATTATCGATAATAAAAGAGAGAATGAATGAATATCTGGAAATCCTTTTAGCCTTCCTAAAAATGGGATGCTTCGCTTTCGGCGGCGGTTACGCAATGGTTCCGCTTGTTGAGCGGGAACTCATAAAAAAGCGGGGCTGGACCAATATGGACGAGGTGATTGAGTGGTATACCATCGCCCAGATCACCCCCGGCATTATCGCGGTGAACCTGTCAACTTTTGTGGGCTACAAACGGAAAGGAATTTTTGGCGGCATTTTTGCCACCATCGGGTTTGTGCTTCCGGGCGCTTCCATAATTGTTGCGGCAGCGCTTCTATTAAATAACTTTGCGGATAACGCGATTGTACAGCACGCCTTTGCGGGTATACGCATCGCGGTTGGGGCTCTGATCCTGGACACGGTAATAAGGCTGGTAAAGGGATTCTCAAAAGATATAAAAACACTGGCAATTTATTTTATAGTTTTTCTTATTTTGGTGCTTCCTTTAATCCCGGGCTTAATTAAGTCTCCTGTTTTGCTGGTTTTGGCCTCAGGCGTGGTAGGCCTTTTTATCTACCGCGAAAAAACTCCGGCGCCGGGGAATAACGAAAAATGAAACTGCTCTACCTGTTTATCACTTTTTTTAGGATCGGCCTGTTTGCCATTGGCGGCGGGCTTGCCACACTCCCTTATCTTTTCGAACTGGCCGACAAGTCGGACGGCTGGTTAACCCGCCAGATGATTGGCGATATGCTGGCCGTGGCGCAGTCCTCGCCGGGGGCAGTGGGCGTGAATCTCGCTTCCTATACGGGCGTGCGCTATGCTGCCATTCCCGGCGCTTATGCGGCGGCGCTGGGGCTTATCGCACCCTCAATCGTCATTATCGTTATTGTGGCAAAAACGCTTAAGGCCTTTAAGGAAAACGCGGTCGTTAAAAGCTTTTTGGCGGGGTTCAAGCCTGCCGCGACGGCCTTGATTTCCGCTGCTGGTTTGGGGGCAATATCCCTTTCCCTCTGGAATTCCGCAGCCTTGTCGTGGCTGGAATATGTACGCTGGAAGGAGACACTTATCTTTATCATGTTTTTTCTGCTCATTTTCAAATTTAAAAAGCATCCCATTGTTTATATAATTGGCGCTGGTGTTGCCGGGGTGGTTCTAAAACTATAAGTATGGTATAATAATTCATTTATTATAGAAAGAACGAAAAGGGGGAAGTCTATGATTGAAGGTTCCGATTTTACCATTGAGGAATTGGGAAAACGCAATATCAAGTCGCCTATTAGTATGTCCACCACCAGGGGGGACAAGATCGCCAATTATGTGACTGACGAAGAATATATCCGGCTTAATGTTGACGCAAAGCCAGGCGCTCAGGGACAGCTTAAAAAGTCCCAGTTAATTGAAATGGCAGGGCCAAGGGAGATGATTTATTTTTCTCCTGCCAATGTGCACGCCGGGATTGTAACATGCGGAGGGCTTTGCCCCGGCATTAACGACGTAATCCGCGCCGTTACCCGTTGTCTCTGGTACAGGTACGGGGTTCGGCGCATTTCCGGCATACAGTACGGCTACAAGGGGTTTTTGCCCGAATACCAATACGGCGTAATCAACCTTACCCCTGATTTGATTGACGATATTCATAAGCTGGGCGGAACTTTTCTTGGAAGCGCCCGCGGAGGCGGCAGAGAGGTAGGCAAGATCGTAGATTGCATGGAACAGCTCAACATAAATATGCTCTTTACAATCGGCGGGGACGGAACCCAGCACGGCTCTTTGGAAATCGCGGAAGAAATTGAAAAGCGCAAGCTCAAGATTGCGATGGTAGGAATTCCCAAAACCGTTGACAACGATTTCGCCATTATTCAAAAATCTTTTGGCTTTGATACGGCGGTGGACAAGGCGGTAGAAGTTGTGGCAGCGGCCCACATGGAAGCAAAATCCGCCATAAACGGAATTGGGCTTGTCAAAGTTATGGGAAGGGAAGCCGGTTTCATTGCGGCCCATACGGCCCTTGCCAGCCATGAAGTGAATTTTGTTCTTATCAGGGAAGTAGAGCTTAACCTGGAAGGCTACAACGGTTTTTTGCATCACCTGGAGCAGCGCGTTTTATCGCGCGGCCACGCGGTAATTGTAGTTGCCGAGGGAGCAATGCAGGAAAGGCTACTTACCGAAAAAAAATTTGACGCCGGTGGAAACGTGAAGTTTGCCGATGTAGGTGTTTATTTGAGGGACAGGATAACCAGTTATTTTGAGGAAAAGAAGATTGAGATCAATTTGAAGTATATCGATCCCAGTTATGTTATACGCTCCGCGCCCGCGAATCCGTCAGACTCAATTTACTGCGAAAGGCTTGGGAATGCGGCAGCCCATGCGGCAATGGCGGGCAAAACCAAACTTATCGTCGGCCTTGTACACAACGAGTTTGTGCATTTGCCGGTAAGGGTGGTTATTGATCACCGTGCCCAGGTAGACCCGGAAAGCAATCTTTGGCGCGATACTTTGGACGCAACCCATCAGCCGGCAATGATGGTAAACAAGTTTGGGGACAGCGATTTTAAGAAATAAGCACGAGAGTCCAGGGTTTATCGGCAGGGCGGAAAGTTCCCGCAAGCTCTCCTGAGGCTGTAATAGAAAGCTTTGTCGTCATACTGTCATCGTGGGTTATAATAACGCCGTCAAGGCTTGTTACCAAAAGGGAATAGAGCTTTTCCTGGTTTTCCCTGCCGCCATATTTGGCCGGGATACGGTCAAATTCTTTCGTGATTTCTTCCAGGTTAAAAATGGGCAGGGTATCAAGAGAAGTTTCCAGCGTCCTCATGACCGAAAGGATCAGTGGGCTTTCTTTTCCGATCCTGTAAACGCCGTCTGCTTTTTTGTAGCTCTGCTCAATTAGTGTTTTTATTTCGCTTCTGCTCCGGTTGAAATTCTTACTTAAAAAGCCTTCCCCAAAATCCGCCAGCCCCTCGGAAAAGAGGGTTTTAAAGTAGTTTTCGTTTATTTCCCTGTAGCGGGAAAAATCAATATTGGAAAAAATGTAATCTTCCAGGGAAAGGCCCAAAGAAATATTGGGCTTTGCCTTTTTCAAGTCAAGCCGCCCCAGCTCTTCCTGAAGCCGGCATAATCTTAGATACAGGCGGTTAATTCTTTTTTTCACCGGCCCTGTTTCTGCGGCAAATGCCGCGGCATTTGCCGCCAGACTTGTAAGTTCCCGCAAGATGGGAATGGAAGCGTAAAAGGGCATGCTTTCATTGATTGACAAAACGTAATCCAGAAAAGGTTTTAGTGTCTGAATTGCTTCTGTGCGGGTAAATGGCATATCCTTAAATTTAGATGCTTTACCATGAGGAGTAAAGGGTCTAATATGGCCTTAAATTTATGGCTGTAATTGTTCCTGAGCTTCTAAGGAAGAGTATCCATATGCTCATTGCGCTGGTACCCTCTCTTGCCGCCATTGACCGCTCCAATACGGCGATGCTTTTGATGGCGGGCGTCCTTTTTTACGCCTGCGCGGAGAGCCTTCGCTTTTTGGGGTTTCACCTGCCGCTTGTTTCTTCCGTTACAAGGGTAGTTTCCCGAAGAAGGGAACAGGGGCACTTTGCCCTTGCCCCCGTAACCCTGGGGCTTGGTGCGCTTTTGGCCATCAGCATTTTTCCTCCGCCCGTGGCTTCCGCGGCAATTTACGCAGTCGCTTTCGGGGACAGCGTTTCGACACTTACCGGCAAGTTTCTGGGAAGGCTCCGCCCGGCTTTTTTGTTTGGTAAAAGCGTTGAAGGCTCTCTTGCCTGCTTCGTCGCATCCACCCTCGCGGCCTGGCTGGTTTTCGCCGACCTAAAAACCGCGTTCGCGGTTGGATTCGCTTCGGTGTTGGTAGATGCGCTCCCCATCCGGGAATTTGACAACATTTTGCTGCCCCTGGCGGCGGGCTTTGCGGCATTGGTTTTCTGAAAACGGAGTTTTCTGAAAATTTGACACAATAAAAAAAATACAATATAATAAACCATTCATAAGGCGGTGAGCTGAATGGCAGATGATAAAAAGCTTAAGATTTATTTGATTGATGACGATGAAATTCATCTTACAACCGCCGAGTTGTATTTACAGGATGAATATGAAGTCCATAAAGCAAAGTCCGGGCAGGAAGCGCTGGATAATATAGCCAATAATAAATTTATACCCAATATAATATTATTGGATTTAATGATGCCAAACATGACCGGCTGGGAAGTTTTTAAGAGATTAAGACAAATAGATTTCTTAAAGAATGTTCCAATCGCGTTTGTAACGTCAATAGCGGAAAAAGAAGAAAAGGATAAAGCCTTTAAGATGGGAATTGCGGATTATATTTTGAAGCCGTTTAACATGACAGAATTGAAGGGCAGAGTAAAGGATATAAGAAAAAAATTTAAGATTTAAGAAGGAACTAAAAGTGGGTGAAAATTATATTGAATGGTCCGAATCTTATTCGCTGGGAATAAAAATGATTGATGACCAGCACAAGGGGCTTCTGGATATTGTAAATGATTTATACAGCCATTCTACCGGTAACGAGTTTGAAGAGATGCTTTATTTTAAGGATGTCATTCACCAAGCGGTAGATTATATAAAGAATCATTTTATGGTGGAAGAAAAATTGCTGATTGCGACCAAGTACCCAGGCTATGCGGAGCATAAAAAGGCACACGATCAATTTACGCTGACGGTAGTTACAAGCGCGAAGGACTTTCAATCGGGCAAGCGTTTTGTTATGGAGAAATTTGCCCATTTTTTAAGAGACTGGATTTTATCCCATATAGCCGTAATGGATCAGGACTATGCCACATATCTAAGAAAAATCGCCACGCGTAAAGCGGATGGAAAGCTATCTATCGGAACGGTGGATATAGGGTAGACTCAACGCATTTAATTGTTAATTTCTCATTAGCGACAGGGGATTAACCGTAACGCCGTTTTTGTAGACCGTGAAATGGACGTGCGGGCCGGTGCTTAGGCCGGTGGAGCCAACGTCGCCTATGCGTCCGCCGGTTTCCACATAGGCGCCAACTTTAACCCGCACTACGCTCATGTGCGCGTAAAAAGTGCGGTAGCCGGAATGATGGCTAATAACGACAAAGTTGCCCCAGGATTCGTCATTATTGCCCACCTGGGTTACCCTTCCGGCCATGGCGGCTTTTATGGGCGAGCCCATCGGGGCGGCTATGTCAACTCCTGTGTGGAACATCCTTACACCGGCAAAAGGTGCTATCCGGTAGCCGTAAGGCGAAGTGATGCGGCCAGCAGTCGGCCATATAAAAAGATCACCGTTAATTTCCTGCCGGGATGTCCAGTCCAATTTGGCCCCCGGAATAAACAAGCTGGTGTTGGCAGGGACAGTCTCGGTAAAAAGCTCGTTTGCCGTTTTGATGTGCGAGACAGTGGTGTTGTATTTTTCTGCGATGCTTTCAAGGGTTTCCCCTGATTTCACCGAATAATAGATGCCGTCCTGGTTGGGGATTTTTAATACCTGGCCTATTTGCATCAGGCGGGTATTTTTAATGTCATTTACGGAAATAATGGTGTCTTCGTTAAGGCCGGTTCTAATGGCGATATTGCCGACGATGTCGCCTTTTTCCATTGTATAAGAGCTGAAGGTCAGCATATGGGGTCGGGAAAATTCCTCGGGTTCCGGCATTCCTTCGAGCTCAAAATCGACCGCTTCCTCATCCAAAGCAGGCATGACAAACTCTTCCACCCTGATTGCGCCGCCTACGCCGTTCTCGGTTCCGGCTTTTTTGGGCCGCATAAGAAACAGGGCAAGGAGAATGACCAAGGCTCCCCACAAAAGGATATTTATCTTTATCAGCCTTTCTTGCATTGTAGCCATGAATCCTTAATTATCGGCATTATACACGGTTTTTGGGGCGTTTTCCAGTGTAAAACTGCTCCGGTTTAAATTAGCAAATCGACAAGCCCCGCTAAAAGCTCACGGCCTTCCTTTTGAAGGGAAACGTCGGCGACTCTTTCGGCTGAAAAAACTTCCCGGCTTTTAGCGATGTATTCCAGAGCTTTTTCCCTCCCTTCGTCCAAAACTCCGGCCTTTTCCAGATCGGAAATGAACTCGTCAACCTTTGGAGAGGCTACCCCGGAAGCTCTGGCAGCCGTAAAGCAGCGGGCGGCAAAATCCCTTTTTTCGGGGTATCTGTGAAGGTAAAGCAGGACAGGAAGGCTTTTTTTGCCCTCGACAATATCATCCCCGCGCTTTTTGCCAGGGATTCCTGTGCTTAGGTTTTTTACGTCGTCGAGAATCTGAAAGCCGACTCCAAGTTGTTCCGCCGCATTGCCAAAAGAATCCGCCAAAGGGGCGATCTCTTCCAGTGAAGTTGCCCCTGTGGCTTCTGCTCCGACAATTACGCCAAGAATCGCCGCAAGCCTGGCAAGGCAGCCGGTTTTTAGCCGGCACATACGGTCATATTCGTCCAGGCGAGGCAGGGATTTGAAATCGCGGTGCCAGGCAATGTCCATGGCCTGCCCCAGGTGAAGTGCCCTCATGTGCCTGGCCCATGCCGCCCAAAGCTGTTCTTTAATTTGCGGATTCCCCTTCCAGGCGGAAAGGCAGGCCAGTGGCAAAAAGTACATGAACGCCCCTGTGTTTATAGCCGCGTCCGTTCCGTAAGCAATGTGAACAGCGGGCTTTCCCCTTCGCTCGTCGGAATTGTCTTCGATGTCATCGTGGATAAGGCTGGCGTTGTGGGGAAATTCCACAAGGGGCGTGAGGGACAGAACCGCATCGCCACCGCTTTCCCCGGCGACACATTCGGCAGAAAGTACCATTAGCAGGGGACGCCAGCGCTTTCCGCCGCGTTTTACCAAATCCCATCCGGGCCGTGTCAGAGACGCTGCCAGTTCGGGAGAAACAAATCCACCAGTACCGACAGAAGAGAACGGTGCAAAAACCTTTTCCAGCCAAACGGAATCAGGCGCTTCGGGAAGCCACTGGTCAAGTACGCCTTCAATTTTTTTAAGCCGCCGGGTATACTTCGTATCCATGAATTTTTTCTATTATCATTATCGCATAGCTTATCTATCAGGAGTAAGGGTCTAATGGCCGAATATAGCAAGCCGGATCACTGGTCAATAAAAGCCCAAAAAGAGGGGTACCCGGCCCGCTCGGTTTATAAATTAAAGGAGATGGATGAAAAATTCGGCCTTGTAAAATGCGCCTGCCCTCCTTTCCGGGTGCTGGACCTTGGCGCCGCGCCGGGCAGTTGGAGCCTTTATATACTGCGAAAACTTCCGCTAAAGGCAAACGCGCTTGAAACAAGCGGCGCAAAACCGGTTGTGCCTACGCTAGTTTCGGTTGATCTTGTCCCTCTTTCCCGCCATTACCCGAAGAGCGCGCTTGCGCACGACGAGGGGCTTTTTGACAGGCCGGACTTTCTCTTTATCCAGGGGGATTTTACATCAGGCATAATTATGGAGACCGTTGTTTCCCACGGCCCTTATAGCCTTGTTGTCAGCGACGCGGCTCCTTTCACTACCGGGAATCGCTCGGTGGACACGCTCCGCTCGCTGGATTTGGCTGAGACAGCTCTGCATTACGCCGAGACAGCTCTGGCCAAGGGGGGAAACTTGGCGATCAAGGTTTTCCAGGGCGGAGACACGGGAAAGCTCTTGAAAGCCATACGCAGCCTTTTTGAAACCGGGAAGGGCTTTAAGCCGCAGGCGTGCAGGGCGGGGTCTTTTGAGACGTATTATCTGGGGCTGGGGAGGAAGTGAGGGAGTGGATTTTGTAGGTTTTGGGGTGTAGGATTTGGCTAAATGTCGTCCCCATGCGGAGACGTGGATTGAAACGTAATTTTGGACAAGTGTTAACTAGGCGAGGAAACCATGACCCACACATCATATTTTGTAGAAATGGAGATTTCCGGAGATACTGCTATGTGGACACGTCCGGATACAGGAGATACGCCTGTCTCGGAAATTGTGCCATCATATTCCGCTATCAAAGCAATCTTTGAATCAGTTCATTTGGGATTTAACAGCGTAGTAAAACCTGTAAAAGTTGAGATATGCACTCCGATTCAATATCACTCATATTACACAAACTATGGTGGTCCATTACGACAATCAAAAGCAATAAAGGCAGGAAATAGTTTTCAACTGCTTGCGACTGTATTAATAAATGTGACTTACAGAATTTATGCTGAAGTCATTCCAAATCATCAGAAAATGGGTTTGTCGGAAAAAAGTTTACAATGGGACAAAAAGACAACATCACCAGCACATGCATACATGGATATATTTTATCGACGTTTAAAACAAGGGCAATGTTATTCTGTTCCATTTTTGGGCTGGAAAGAGTTTACCGCATCGTATTTTGGTCCATTCAGGAATGATACTAAAGTATGTTCTGCCATTTCAACAACTATTCCGGCCGCTTTGAGGCAGATATTTCCGAAAGGTTATAATTCGCCAGTATCAATAACATATGATCAAAACTTGGAAGTAATTAATGGCGTTGTATTATTTGATAAGGGAGAACGGAAAAATAATGATAAATGAATTGTACAAGTTAGGAGAAGCAATGGCCCTTGCCGGTATTTCTCCCAACGAGTGGCATAGGCAATTAAGAGAGCTGAGGAAATTATCTGCGCTATCCCCTTGTTTTAAATTATCTTTCTCAAAGAACGCTTCGGTATACAACATTGAAGAAATTACCAGTCAAGATTTTTTAGATGAATTGCGAAAATGGGAACCAAGTCTTGGCAATTCGTTTCCGGTATTAAATATGCCCAATTTATTTTCATTAACAAAAGAACAAATCCAACAAAAAGACAACTGGCTGTCAGGAAAAGAGCATTTTGATATTTCCATTTTGAGATCATGGTGTAACGAAAAGACGAACAACTGGGATAATAAGGCGATTACTAAGTTGGAAAATTGTATACACGCTGTTCCTGAACAGCTTAAACAAAAAATTAACAAAGAGGATAATCTTGATAACAGCTCTATAATGGAACTCATAAAATTACTCAGTGTAATAAGTGTAGAGGATTTTAGAAAATCACTTGAATTATATATTTTTGAACAGCTTGAGAAACAGGAAAATATCAAGATGTTACTTAGCATCCTGATTTCAAAAAAAGCGCTCAATCAGCAAGAAAAAAAGCAACAAAAATCTGATGTACAAGTTATTCTTGATTTATACGATTGGAAACCCTACGGCAATCCGGTTGCAAATAAGAAAACAATTGAATGGTTAAATTCCGTGTTAATTAAGTCTGACCATATAATGTTAGCCAAATCAGAAAAACTAGACACATGGGATGCTTTTGGCTGTGGGTATTCTGAAATAAAGGAGCCTATGCCAGCAGTTAAACTTTCTGGAAAGATGGGTGATGTGAAATTACGTTCGATGTTCCATGAACATCAATGTCAATATCGCTATGGATTGATAGATGATGCTTCGTACCCAATAAATAAAACTAACAGAGTAAAAATAAAAACTGCGCTTGAGTGGCTGAAAGAACCGGATAAAGAGGGTAAGACATGGGGCATGGTAGACAGCGAAGAAATTTTATTTGCGTATCCATCGCTTATTCCCAGATCACCAATAAAATTAGTATCACTCATGGTTACTTCTAGTAACGCGATTGAGGCAAAATTTGAGAGCATTGCCCAGGATGTCATACAGACACTAGAAGGGTTGACTCCTGACAACAAAGTAAAAAATGTTCAGATATTTGCGATTCGAAAGATGGACAAGGCCCGATCGAAGATCGTTTATTTTCGTAATTATAATACTGAACAAATAATAAAGTCGGCGGAGACATGGAGAGAAGGTTGTATTAATATACCTTCAGTTTCTTTCCGTGTGTGGTCCCAGAACAAAGATAGTGAGGCAAAAGCGAGAACAGAAAGAATATGCCCTGAAATACCTAAACCAATACAAATAGCGAAGATCATTAACAAGGTATGGAAAATGAATGGTACAATCGCCGGTGAATTGAAAAAAGTTAAATATCATCAAGGACTTGAATTGCTACTTGAACGGAACAAATATGAATTGGCAGTGTATTTATTGAGTGTGCTAATATTGAATAACTATGGGTTGATAATTTATCTTGGGAATCTACTCCATTCAGGAAAGGGAATCCGGGAAAAATTTCCAAGTGAGAATTATCAGTTTTTACCATCGGTAATAGGTCTGTTGTTATACAACCAAAATCGTATCAAGGAGGAATATATGGAAGATGTACCATATTTAGTTGGGCAGATACTAAAGATATCTGATGAATTACACGCCTTCTATTGCAAAATTGTTCGTGATGGTAATGTTCCGCCACAG
>Ga0268262_10002020_pt1 | contig 23985 bp, 28 predicted proteins | sample TergutNc150P3_FD_190354 | JGI IMG/M metagenome (GOLD analysis project Ga0268262, IMG submission 190354) | Nasutitermes corniger P3 segment gut microbial community from laboratory colony in Florida, USA - Nc150 P3 (SPAdes) (version 2) | ecosystem: Host-associated > Arthropoda: Insects >...
AGGTGTCTAGATTCAAGGTAGCGTGATAAAAACGCTAATACGGTTTTTGTTACGGAGTTTCGTACCATGGCGTTCAAGGTACGAAACTCCATTTATTATTGACTAAAAAAATACCGGCCTGGTTTTAGTTAAGATTGCCTTAAAAAAGCAGGGAGGAAGAGAATGTGTGTCAAAAAATTGAACGCGCCAGCGAAAACAACCCAAAACGCCAGCGAAAACAATCCCTCATTGCATTACAAATAGTGAAACGGCCTTACAATCCGAAGTCCCCAAACACCCCCATAAACGCCCTCGGTTGCGTTTTTGAGGACTTTCCCCCTATGCCTTCCGTCCTTTCTCTGGGGCTTTAATGGGATAGTTGGCCGTAAAAACTTCTACCTTTTTCCTTGTTTTCCCGGTCTTATTGGTAATGGATGATACCATTGACACTTCAAAAGTATACCAGCCCTTCCGCTTTACAAACTTGGCCAGCGTTTCGTTTCGGAAAGAACTCAACAGGAATTTTCCCTTGATGGTTGCTAAAAGATTCAACAGCCCATCAAAATCTTCTTGGCTGTATCCGTCATAATGCCCTTGATCCGTTCCCACATAAGGAGGATCGCAATAGAAAAAAGCATCTGCCGTGTCCCTGCTTCTGATAATCTTCAGCGCGTCACAACATTCTATTTGAGCGTTCTGGAGCCGAATGGCATAGTCCTCGGTAAAATTGATTCTCTTATTTGCCAGATTTTTTGTTGTTCCACCAGTAGTTTTGTCATAGCCGAACCCGCCGTCAAGAATGTGACTATAGGATGAATTGGCAAGCATCCAAATAGCCCATGCCCTTTTAATTCGGTCAAATAACTCCGGGGTCTGGTAGACAACCCATGCATGGGTATGTAACTTCCGGCTGTGGAGGCTTATATTTACCTCTTTTTCTAGAGCCGTAAAATCACGCTTTAACACCTCATAAAAGTTGATTATCTCCCCGTTGGTGTCGTTGATAATCTCAACTTCGGAAGGCTCTTTAGCAAAAAATATTGCGGCCCCTCCAAGAAAAGGCTCGCAATATATCCGATGGGGCGGAATCAGCCCCAGAATTGTTTTGGCAAGTTGCTGCTTGCCTCCGTAATACGATAATGGCGTTTTCATACCATACCTCCATATTACGGGCTAAAACCTAATGACAGAACAGCCGATACTGATACTATCCGATGTGCATCGGTAGGGTAGTACAGGTTCGCCTGGGGGCGGCTGGTAACACTTTCGCCTCGTCCGGCTGTGCAACCAGCCGGGCTTCTACCCGCTTCTTTTTTTTCCGGCAACGCCGGTATTTTATGAAGAAAGCTCGCCGATTTCCTTTCGCCATGCTTGACGCTGGGCGATCTTATCAGCATATTCAGCCTTGGTCGCTGACCCCTCGGCAATCTTTGCCGCGATATAATCTGTTTCCGCTAATTGACGTTTTAAGGTAATAACCTTTTGCTGATTTTCTTCAGCTTGTTTTTCGGCTGTGGTTTTACCAAGAACAATTTCATCACCTATCAGCCGAACAATACCTTCGGCAGCCTCAAAGACCGCATCTTCAACCGACCCGTCCGGGGCCTTTGTAAGACCGTCAATTTGGGCCGCCGCTTCTAAGCTGGTGTGGTGATATACTACACCATTCTTTTTATCTTTCCAAAAGTAAACCATGATCTTTCTCCTAGTTATGAGTATTTATGAACAATTCATTGTAGAGCTTGTCCATATATCGAATACTATAATAGGCATTAAAACGTCTTTTATAAGTGCCGCGCCATGATTGATACGCTATCCGTAAATCCTTATAGTCCATTTTTCCACTATCTATTAATGATTTGAACTTTACTAATTTTCGGCGCATCCTTTTTGTAGAATCCTTTCCGGGCCGCCGCAGAACCTTGCCAGTTTCCAGTAGGGAGTATTTTCCCTTGAGGAATATAAGACCATCCGACAGCTTTGTGATTCGGGTCTTTTTCAGATTGACAGTGATTTTCAAGGTTTCACAGACTTTCTGAATTTCCGTAAGGCAAAACTCAAGATAAACTTTGTCCCGGTGGATTAAATATAGATCGTCCATGTAACGTCCATAATATTTAATCCCCAGTTTTTCCTTTATAAAATGGTCAAGCTGATTTGGAAAGAATATCGCGCATACCTGTGAGATTTGACTTCCAAGGCCAAGCGATTTTCCATCCCCAAAAACGGTTATTAAATTTCTTGTTAATCGCCTGACATAAATATCTTTAATTCTTTCTTCCAACATTGCAAACAATGTTTGATGATCAATACTATCAAAAAACTTGGAAAAATCTATCGCCAGAACATACCCTTTATTTGAATGATTATTATGCCGGCAGTATTTTGTCATGTGGCATATAAGGCGTTTTATTGCAAAATGAGTTCCCTTACCTTTTACAGATGCGCCGTTATCATAAATAAGCGAATTTGTAAGTATAGGGACAAGAATTTCATCACAGAGACATTTTTGAACCACACGTTCTGAAATATGAACACTCTTGATATGGCGAATTTTGCCGCGCTCCCGAAGGGTAAACTCCACAAATCCGTTTTGAACACTTTCTCCGGCAAATAGTTTCCGGCGCGTTTCCAAAACATTTTTTAGGGCATTGGCTTCATATCGCTGTATTGATTCCTTCCATGACACACCGATTTTACATTTATTGAATGACTTGAAAAGATTATCGACATTTGTGATCAATCCGAAGTTATCATATTGAGAAAGTTTCTGCTCTTTTTTCGTTTTCCTAACAGCAACGCGCCGCTGGTAACGTGCTTCACGCCTCTCCTCGCTAGTCATATATCCTCAAAAAAATAATTTACAAAAACGCCTTGTACGGCATACCCCGAATGATAGATAAAATATCTCACTTTCGGCGTTTTGCGTAGTATGCCGCATAACGTCAACGGGAATGAAACCGCCTAACGCAATATGGCGGCCATGCAAGAAGCGTCCTCCCGGACGTATCAAGGCTAATATTCGCCGGTTGCCCGGCAGGACATCTTCTCCTTCTGTGTCTGGTGTCTCGGTTGCAAGCAACCTACCGTGTGACACCTCACGGAATCGGGGGCGCAGCCCAACACAGCACTCGCATTGTTGTTGTTGTTGCTATTACCATTGTTGTTGATATTGACAAAATTGGCAGACGAACCGGCAATTAGAAGATGCCCTTATTTACTTTATTCTTCCTCCCCTTGTTCCTGTTGTTTTTTTATAAAATCAATTTTCTTTTTATTATCTGATTTTCGCCAGCCTTTGAGAAGTTTTTCTTCAAATTCTATTAATTCAATATAGGGAATGAACACAGAAGCCTTTACCGGAATAATATCTTCCAAATAAAGTATCTCCTGATTAAGTTGCTGACAATTGATTATAGCTCCGTTCTGATAACGCCGCCTTAAAGCAAATTCATCAAGGCTTGTTGGATAAATGGTATTTCCCGCCGTGATATTCAACATCAAGTTCCGAAGGAGCTGCCGAATACTCCGGGAAAATTCTTCTAATAATTCGTCATAATAACCTTCCGGCTGTTGGGAGTTTGTTTCTTCCTTAAACTTTTTCCCTCGGCTGTGGATTCCGAAGTCACGGAGAGTGAGCTTTGTAATTTCCTTCCGCATCTTTCTGGCGTTATGATAAAATTCAAGTTTTGAAAGCCCTCTCCGGTTCTTCAGAACGCTCATTTGAGCCACTCCCAAAATTCAAATTTTTTTCGCGCCGCTTCGCGGCGATTCAGTTGGTTGCTCGCTCCGCTCGCCCCTTGACATCTTATCAAACTTACTCCCTCCCCACAAGGGGGAGGGAGGCAAGATTATTCGTGTCGCGATGCGACACAGAAAGCGGGGGCGCAGCCCAACACAGCACTCGCATTGCCGCCGTTGCCGCTATAACCACCGTAGCTGATAACGACAAAATTGGCAGACGAACCGGGGTAGCGAGAAGCAAGCCAATAAGATGTCCGCGAACCATTGAGCCGCTTTACCAGATATTCACACGAGTTCTGGAAGATGGGGAATTGGCACTGAAAGCCGCCGCCGTAACCAACTTGGCTCCATACCGGAGCGCCGAGAACTTCGTATTCAGTCGGTAGGAAAACTGTATCGGTTATCCAGGCCCAGTCAGTACCATTATCCAGAAGTCGTCTTACAGGGAAAATAAATTCACCACCGAAGGCGGCAACAAGAGCATTCTTAAAATCACTGTTAAGGAAAGTTCTCATTTCTGTTAGGTTATATCCTCCGGTATTGTCATTGGTTGCATTCATGCGCTTTGACAATGGACAGTCCTTGAAAGTAAATAGAAAGTGATTTTTTCTATTTTCTGTATCGCCACACCCTTTGTATTGATTGAATCCTGAAAGAACAATCCTATTGTTTTTATAAGTATTATTCCAGGAAACATTCAAAGAACCGGAAATAAGGTCGATGCCATCAACATAATCGCCTATCAACAAGCCGGAGAAATTCGGATTTTTACTGATGCCGTCAGCCCTCTCTTCAAGTTTCAAAGCAAGTTCCGGCGCACTGCCAACGTGCAAAACATCAAACAGATTCCGGCCTTCACGCGAATCACCGTGAGACGTAATAATATAAAACTGCTTTTTCGCTTCGGCGGTGACTTCGGCAAGCCGCGCTATATCATCCTCCGCTTCCGGGGCCGCTACCTTTGCCCTTCCATTTTCATCCCGCATAACAATAGATTTTTCCACCGCTTCGGGTTTCATCAAGTCAGCAATTTGCGAAGTGCCTGTAGCGTTAGGCGTTTCTCCACATTTTCTGATAACGGATTCCAGATTATCCAATACCAGATTGATTGTTTCAGCGGGGATAAAGCTCGGCTTTACCATAGGATCAGTAAAACTGCCATTGGTAAATTTGCCGCTCGCATCAACGCCGGGCCAGCTTACCTGCTCGCCAAAAACTTCGATTTCTTGATTGTTGGGATACATTCCACTCATAATTATTCTCCTCCATAATAAAAATTTGTTATCTGATTAGCAAGCAGTTTATTCCTGATTGCCTCCTCAAATTCATAATAAGGTTTTACGCGGATAAGGTACTCATCCAGCAAGGCTCGTTCAAAGCGTTTGTAAAAATTAGCAGCTCGCAAAATATCAGCAATATATTTACCCAAAAAATCATAGTCAAGCACAATACAAGGATCGAAACGGCGGGAAAAAAGGAAAAGACGTCTTTGTCCAAAAAATAATTTTGTAATGCGCCCAGCGTCAAGCCGCTTTTTTATGAGCTGCCTTGCCTTATCCATCGGAAAGGGTATAAGCCTGTAGTACGCAAATCTTCCATAGCCGAAACATCCCCGCCTAATTTTGCGGTATACGATTTCTCGCATTTTATTAATGGGATAATATGCCATTCTGTCAAATGCAAAACGCATTCGGGCAAATCTACATACATCAATTTCTTTTTTGATTACTTGCCAATACTTTGCCTCAAGCCCAGCCTCTGTGACTACAATCCGTAAAAAAGAAAATGTCAAAAAACTGCCAAGACGTTCTTGCGCGAATTTAGCAAAACCAAAAAAGCGCGGACGGTAAGGGATAATTACATCTTGAATATCTAGCCCAAACATCTCTGCTATTTTTTGTAATTCAGCGCGGTTCAAACTTAAATCATTTCTTGATTTTAATTGAAGCCGTCTCTGGGTTATACTAAGATTTGGAAATATGCCATTCAAATAAACGCGCTCCCAATCAGCAATTAATTCTGTTGTATTTTCCGGGTTGCTTTCGTCAAATAATATACTCATCCGTTCACGATATTTTATTAATTCATTTGCTTTTGATTTTGCAAAAAGAGATACATCGCTTTCAGGATCGGCAAATTGCTTGTCCCAATATTCGCCCTGGGGAAAAAGTTTTATTATGGCGTTTTCATACTGCGCTTTTGATGTAGCCACTATTCCCATATTATTTCCCCAATATACGGATATTCGAGAATCGTAGTTGAAACAATTCCAACCGTGTCGCCGGAAAGTTTAACAGTAGTATCGGTGATTGTTACTCCGTCAATAACGGCCATGCGTAACGCTCCCGCTGTTATCTGTACACCCGGTTTTGTTGCTAATTGCATCCAGGTCTTCATACGGGCTTCAGCTAGTTCTCTATTTGCCTGGGAATCCTCCAAGGGAGGCAAAGAGATTGAAGGATTAACGGATATAATTTTCGGGGTTCGTACTTCAAACAAAACAGGCGGTGCAACTTTACTTATGTAATTTCGCACCTCTGCCAGATTGTCTACCGGATGAACGCCGTCTATTTGATTCCCTTTTATTACTTGAATCAACACTGCGCCGAAAACTCCAAAATTTTTATATTCCCAAGCCGCGCTGACTTCGGCACTTGCGTCTTTTGCCCATAATGCGAAATCATCTTTTTTTCCATAGCGGGAAGGATTGCGAAGCGCGGCCAGTACACGGGCTAAATATTCCTCATCGGTTTCCGCATCAGCGCCGCCAATAATACCGTCACTGCTTACTACGGCCTCGGAATCTATTCCAACCGGCAATGCTGAAATTGTGGACAGTTTTTCTCCGGCTGCCAGATTCCCTTGTTGTCCTGGTTTTTCGGCTTTAACGATAACAAGAGCCTGACCATTATTGCCCAGCCTGTTAGCGCTTTCTAAATAATACCGCTCCCCGGAAGCTGCCTCGAATACAACGCCGGAAGGAATTGGCTTGTTTGCGGCTCCGGTCATTGTTATTTCACCGGACGCAGTTATAGCATATAACGGAGGAACTTTACTTGACCAATGTTCTCGCAAATACTCCCCTTCAGCGGTATCTGGGAATATCTGCTTTGCAAGAAAATCAAGATCACCTAAAAGTTGATGATAGATTCCGGCATCTATCGAAGCAAATACCTTGAGGAGATTTTGCCGAGGAGTTTTATCCAAAGGCCGAAATTGACTGGTATAATTAGCATATATGCGATCAAGCAATACTGCCAGAGAATCACGCTTAAATGACACTCCACACCTCCTCTATGGTTACTGTTGAGCCGTCAGGACGTGTTACAATTACCCTATAATCAATCCGATGCTTGCCATTTCTTTCCGCTGTACAATCAATCGCATCAGCCAGTTTGTCTCCTATAAGCCATTGTAAGGATTCTCTGATCATCCGTTCCACCGTTCCCGCTGTCTGTCCATCTACCTTTCCGGTTTTTTTCAAGAGCCAAAGTTCACTTCCAAAATTAGGATCATGCGACCACGTTCCTTTATTCGTACCGATGCTCATGTGAACAAGTTCTTGAATATTTGCCCATTGTTCTATACGCGCACTCACGATAAACTCCCTGGGCCGGAAGTAGACCCCGCGCCGCCTGATGTTGAAACTGGAATACCAGGGTTTACCGTAGCGGTCTTTATATGGTCAGTAATTATCTTGGCAAGATTAGCCGCATAATCCTCTTCACTCATTTCTGTTTTTTTCATGCTCTTAAATAAAGTTAATAAACTTGCTTTTAAGGTTGCTTCTACCAATGCCATTATGCTGACTCCTTTAACAAATCCTTAAAATTATTTTTATATAATTCAAGTTTTTGTTGTGAAGCGTTATTTACAGTATGTGTTGTAGGAGGGCCGGTCAATATAAGTGCTTTTACTTCATCAATAAGACCAATCATTAACTTGCACATATTAGTAACATTATTTCCAATAAAATATTTTCCATCTTCGCTGATGATTTTTATATCGCCGGATGCTTTAGCATTAATTTCTATCCCACCAGCTTCCCGGAGTACAATCCAGCTTCCTTCGCCGGTATAAAGTGCGGTATCGCCATCTTCCAATTTTGGCGGTTTTATATCATCGCCAGGTTGTACCGGGAAAATTTCAAAGCCGTCAAGATTTCCGCCTTGACAAAAAACAAATGCTTTACCGCCTTTTGACTTTGCAAAAAAGCCGTAAGGAAAAGCCTCTTTTTTTTCAACCACTCTGTTATTGTGAGTTTTAACTTGTATTTTATCGTCATCATAGCGTTTTTGAAAATCGCCGATAACAAATAAATTGCGAAGTTTTGCGGCTAGTTCTCTGAACTGCTCAATCACAAATACGCCTCCCGGTTTACCAGAGTTATGGTACTGCTCATGGTATCTACACTCGCCTCTTGTTCAACCTCTGCTATTAAAAGATTAGCCCGAAGCCCAAGCGATGGCATACTAATAGGTATTAGTAAATTTGGAACCCAAAATATTTCCCTTTTGGAAGTATCATCTCCCAAGTTTTTTATTTGCGTATCTGTCAAGCCCCAGCCTGAAACGGTTATGGTTGTACGGTTTTCTCTCCTGCGGCGCATCTCCGTTACTGCCCGGCGCTGGAGTTTTTCCGGCTCAATAATAGGATTTGTAAGATTAATTGTAAGTATACGATTGCTTCTACAGGTATTATCTATCACACTAACTTCCCGCCCTGCGGCATTTACAATATATTCGTGATACTGCTCGGCCCCGTTTTCTTTCCACTCAATAGTTTTTACATTACGTCCTTCTGTGAGGTGAAATCCCTCTCTCCGCACCGTGCCTTCAGGCTGCCAAATGTAAAGCCCTCCGGCCTCATTCGCAGTAAGAATAAAACCTTGATTATCCGCTTCGGTAATAAGTTTTGTCCAGGGGCTTTCGTTTTCCCATGAAAAGAAATTTACCTTCTCCGTAGGATCGCCCCGATTTGTAGGAATATTATTACAATTAATTCTAAACTTATCAGCTATATTTTTTGTAACTTCAAAAAGGCTCATATTTACCAACAAGCCAGACCAAGTAGAATCAATTATATCACGCGCCGGACTACGGCCTATAACCATAACGCTATGTTTTTCTACATCCGCACCGGCAGTAATTTCGTCAATTAAGACAGTAGTAACAAGCCGCTTCCCTCCAGAATCACGAACAAATGAATTCTCATAACGTACTTCTATACGCTCATGTTTGTGTACTTTAGTACGTTCACTTGCCGGTATTTCTAATTCCAGAGTATGGCAAATTTCATCTAACGATTTTTTTATTTTTATATTCCTCCAGAGAAGTTCATTACCACTGGTAGCGTTCTTTACAATAATCCTAGACATAGATCACTGCCCCTTCAACCACAAAAGAATCGGCAATGCTATTGAGTTCGCGGATTTTATCTTCATTACAACCGAGGTAATAAGCCAGATATAAAAGCGGGGTCTCAATAGATATACGGCGCGTCATCTCCCTATTTATTTCCCGCTCTGACAATTCTTGCGATAAAGCGATATGTACATTCTGAATAGCGGTATATATTGCGGGATTTTCTTGATCAATACTTTCCTCCAATTTTTCAAGAAGCCGCCAATACCCTCCGGCTTTTTTGTAAGTAAGAGAATCCATATTTGCAATAAGCTGGGCTGATACCAAGAAAGCCATTATTCTAAAAAGATTTTCACAGGCTGTGTTCGTTGCCTCTTGGTTGACCGTAACAGCCGGTTCATCAGATAGAGTATAGGTGTCGGCTGATAAAAAAGTTATTAAGACGTTTCTTTCATTGTCCGGGGCTGGTAAAGAAGGAGCAGATACCATAGATGAAATAGATGCTATTTTGTTTGAAGCTATATTTTCTATCTGTCCATATAATGCGATACTGTTTTTTATATTCTGAATACCTGCTGCAATTGACATCCCAGCGTTGAAAAGAGTTTGAGCAAAATCAAAAGGAGTGCGGATTCCCCGATTGATTAAATTCATAATACCAAGAATTTCATTCGTTATCCCATTAAGAATTGTTTGCGCTCCTTGTATTCTGCCTAACACACTTAAAAGTAAACCTTTAATTTTACCGAATACCGCAAGCATAGCTTTTATATCTAGGCGGACTTTAAGTTTTTTTTCAAAATCGTCAACGGCAACGGCTTGTAAAGTTGCTGTTGCATTTTCCAATTGTACTGAAGCGGGTAGCGCGTCCAAACGGTCAGTAATACTGACCCCAGCGCGAGTGAATGTGATTGAAACCGCGCACTGCCCCTGTTCATCGGCATTTTCCGATACTTCGTAATTATCGCTTACAACAACCGGGAACCTGCCCCAGAATGGCAAATCAATATAGCCGGGATTATCGTCATCGGTAGGAATACGCAATGCCTTTATTAATTTATTTCGCAGCGCGATGTATGCTGGGCCGCGCAAGTATCCGTCTACCGTTAGGCTTTGCGGTTTTTCATTCAGATACTCGTTTGACCACAATCCACCGAAAGGATACTCCGCTGTGTCCTTTGCTTGTCCACCGGAGAAACGAAAACTTTTTTGTATAAAGGGAATTGCTTCACCGCCCGGAGCCTGATAACTGGCCATGCGAGGACTTTCACTGGAGTCTGCGCGGTAGGCTTCCCTCCAGTTTTCTTTATAGGGTGTGGGAAGAGATGCGTCAAATTGCGCGTTGGTACTCATTGTATCACCCTCGCGTTTGCCGCGCTTCCAACTGCGAATTTATAAGGGGTGGTATTTTTACCGACTCGCTGCCGGAGTTTATAACCCTTATCATCAATAACAAGTTCGCTTTTTAATTCAATTTCTCCCTCTACAATTACAGGAGGGATCGCCTGTGGAACTCGTTCAACTGTGCGGACTTCGTTTTTTATTTCGTTATTAACAAGTGATGCCGGATTTTTCATTGCAAAAATATAATCATCCGGGTGTGTGCTGAATTGACCTTGAGGAGTTACAATTAAATCATTCACTTGGCGGGGAGAGCGAGAGCGGTTGACTTTGTAGCCTCCAGCTTTCTTAGGCGCGATACTTGGGGATACTGAAGAATCAGTATAGGCAGTTTCTGAAAATTGCGCCTCTGCTTCATCATAAACCGCTTCGGCTGTTATTGTGCCTTGAGAAGTTACGGTTTTATTTACTTGGCGGGGACGGCGAGAGCGGCTGGCTTTATAGCCTCCAGCTTTCTTAGGCGCGATACCTGGGGATTCCGCTTCATCGTCTCCCGCAGCCGCGCCGCCTATTGCCGAACCAACAGCCCGGCCAGCTTTCCCGCCAAGATACATACCGAGAGCGCCTATACCGGCTCCGACTAACGCGCCCACAGCGGTTCCCAGAACCGGTACTACAGAACCCACAGCGGCTCCGACCGCCGCCCCTGCCGCAATACCCGCAGCCCCTCCAGCAGCGGCCCCGACAATTGAGCCTGTCGCGTCTCCTATCGCCCCGCCTTTGGCCTTGCCTCGCTCTTTTTTGGTAAGTGTCTCATCTTGCTTTATTGCCTCAAGCTCATTAACCATTTGCGGAATTTTAACAACGGCGGCTGTAAGGCCAGAACCAGCCGCGCCCATTGCGTATTGTTTGCCGCTGATGTTTCCTACTGCATTCCGCGCCGCTTCTATGGGCTTTCCTTTGTTCAAAGAAGGTTGCGCTGGGATTCCGGCGTTTCCGTTCCCATTTCCGGTTCCAGAATTGCCGGTTCCTGTTCCGGGTATTTTGGGCATCATTGACGCTCCCGCAGCCCCTCCCCAGTTTGTAACGTGTACCGGAATTCCAGCGCCGCCTCCGGCAAGCCCACCGGGGATACCCGCGCCGCCTCCGCTTTTCAACTCTTTAATGCTACCGATAAATGATACAACCGTAGTGAAACTTTTTAGCAATGCAAGAGCGGCGATGGCCGCCGCCAAACCTTTTATCGCGTATTCCATCCCTCTGGGATGCTTGTTCAGTAAATCGGCAAGTTTTTCAACCGGCTTCACCAGCGTTGAATCCGCAAAAGCAGAAGCCGCAGTTTTCAACCTGGTAAGGCTTGCCGCAATTGTTCCGGCGTTTTGATCTGCGCGTTTCGTTATGGCATTTGAAGTGTCGCCTAACTCTCCGACATTTTTTATTGTCTCTTTATAATGATTATTATACTGCCGTAAGGCTTTTATAGTGGAATCGCTTAAATGAAACGCTTTGTCAAAATATGCCGTTGCTCCGCTCTTCTCGCCAAATTTAGAGAGCGCCTCCATGATTTCAGCAAAACTTTTTAATTCGCCAGTATCATTGTTGAGAACGTCAAAACCCATGTGCCGCCGTATGGCATCCCTTGTATCGGACTTTGCAAAATCATTCATCGCTGATTGATATTGCTGTAATGCTTGCTGTGGTTTATTGGTTCCTGTAGCAAGCATATTGAGGGCAATGTATACATCTTCTATGTTATCAACGGCAACTCCGCTCGTTTCGCTCAATGATGGTAAGAATTTTGCAAACTGCGTAATGCTCATGTTGCCCAAGCGGTTTCCGATTTCCGCAAGATTATTCAGTTTCTCACTTAATACATCCGCATCAGCGCCGCGCTTAAAGAGCGTAGTAAAAAGCTGTCCAGCCTCCTCACCGCTTATTCCAAGCCCCTGAACGACCTTTGCCATGAAGGGCATATTTTTAGTTATATCGGCAAGCCCTATGGCGCTTTCCGATGCTGTATTGGCGAAGGCGATTAATTCTTTTTCGGGAACTTTTGCATCATAAGAGATTTGTAGCAACCGCCTTCCAAACTCGTTTACTTCGCGGCCATACACTCCGGCATTTGTACAGATTCTGGTAATAGCCGATTGGTAATCTATAGCGCCTTTTACAAGAGCTGCGGTTCCTATACCGACACCAAGTGTCGCAAGCGTTCCGGCAACACCGGAAAATGCACTATTGACTTTTTCGGCCATGCCGACCGCTTTATCGGCAAAGCCTTGAACTGAAATTCCAGCGTTTTTGATTTGAGAAGAAAATTGATCTTTAAGTTTTAGCAGTACCCCTGCTGTGATTTCCCGCGCCATCAGTTTTCACCCCGTAGATTTTTGTATACTTCAAATGCCGCCTCATGCCAGTTTTTGAGTTCCGTCCATGTAAAATCCATAACGGTCTCAAAACTGATGGACGGCATCATCTGTAATAATTCACAGGTTATTCGGCGGAGGTCTGAACGGAATTCTGCTGCGCTGTATTCTCCCCGCTCTTCTCCGCCGTTGTAGGGTCTCCAGTTTCACCTTCTTTTTTTTCATCAAGAAGGTTTACAAGTCCCATAAATCGCATATTGGTTCGCGCCAAGATAAGACGGAGATCGGCCCAATCTTCAGGTACAAGTTGATCCAATAACGATTCCGGCATACCGGTGAGAGACGAAAGTAACGCCCTTGCATAACCGACACTTTCAGGATCATGGCCGTCAGTCCGTAAGATGTCGCGTAACAAAGGCGGTCTAAGCGTCAATTCTTTACACTCGACCTCGCCTTTCTTTATAGGGACACGCAGCTTAAAAACTTCCGGTTCAGAAAGAATTTTATTGTTCATAACGCCTTCCTAAAGCCGGGGACTTGTGCCGCTGTTATAAGTGATGCTTATTTCCGCATCGCCTAATTCGCCCGGTTCCGTCACCCAAGCATTGGGCATCATGTACTGCTTACCCCCGGTAGTGAAGATCGTGAGCGTATCTTCCTCAATGTCGCTTAACTCTTCCACACCCACAGTGCCGGTAGCGTTAAGTTTGAGTTTTAATTCCGCGAAGGTCTGCTTCTCGGTATAGCCCGTATTTTCCGGTACTTCACCTGCCTTGGTTTCTCGCTTTTTCCCTGCGGGTTTGAAGGTCGAACCTCCTTCCTGAAGGGGAAGCTCCCCCAATGTCGATGAAATAACCCGGTGTACTCGTTCAAGTTTCATATCCTATCCTCCTATTTGAATTGAAGCAGTCCCGCGCCAATGTAGAATTGGCCGATCAGATTCGGTTGATGGCTGTATTCAAGCCAAGTTTTGCTTCCACTCTTGACTTCCACAATGAGCGTATTTTTATAGCCGTCAAAATCCTGACACCAGCGTTTTTCCCGGATAAAAACCGCTTGGTACAATTCGCAGAGGAATGAGCGGAAAATTCCGGCGGTCATTACTTTGGCCCCGGAGCCAAAGTTTTCCTCGGTGCTTGCCAGCTTCCATGACTTGTACCTTTTTTTGGCTGCGGCATTGATATAAGTACGCACAGCGTCTACAGTTTCGGGAACCTGTATATCAAGGTAGCTGGTATCCCGGCCCCCATCCGTGTTCTCGGTATAGCTGGTTACAAGCCGCTCTATCAGTACGTTTCCGGTGGTATCCAAGCGGTAGGTGGCGATTCCCGCCGTGAGAAGGATTTGCCGGGTATCAGCGTCTACTTCCACACTGGAGGTAAGACCGGTAACTGTAAGATCATAGGTGTTGGCAGCCGGGTCATCTGCCAGAATACGGCAAGCAATAGCGCACCACCGGGCAGCCCACTCGCCGGGAAGTTGTGGACTTGTGAGCCGGGGAACAAGCACGATGTGCGGATTATTCACCGCCTCGGCTTGGCCCAGCACGCTCTCCGGTTCGCTGACACTGCCGATTTCACCGGAGAGCGCCACAAACGCACGGCCTCCGATCTGACGCATGGCCCCGAAGCGGCTGATAAGTTCCTCTCCCAAAGCGGCGATGTTTTCCGAATCGGAAAAATCAGAAACAAAATAATTGTAGCGTACACTTCCCAGACCGGGAAAAAGTTTTTTAATACTCGCTACTTGTGTACCGGAAATGATCGCACCATCACTTATCGTAACTCCGGCTGCTTCGCTTTTGATAACAACGGTATTGAGATTCCCGCCTGTCCCTGCCACCGCTGACCTGACAGTAAATTGGCCGTCTTCGCCAACTTCGGCTTCAATAGGCAACCAAAGCTCGCTGTTGATTCTGGCAACAATCGCGGCGGCAATTGCTTCAGGTGTAGCCTCGTTCTCAATTGCGGCGGCATCAATTTTTTGGCCGTTCACCGTAATAGCCGCAGCGCCTTTCTGTGCCGAGGTTACATTGACCGTGAACTTTTTCTGCCAAGGAGTTGCGGCCCCCGGCACTTGCACCGGCAACACCCAGCACTGTTCGATTTTGTTCAAAGCCAAAAACGTCTTTGCAAGGATCGCGGCAGGGCTGCCGTAACCAAAAAGAGATGCGGCCTTGAGATCGGAAAGTACCCTGACAGGCTTTCCGGCAACAGCCGTACCAGCATCGCTCTTATAAGCGATAATGAGCGCTTTTTTAATTTCGCCGACACTTCCGGCCAGGGAGTTGTCAACTTCCTGGTATTGCCCCGGTACTAATAATATTTCCGGGATTTGTGTAAAAGGTATAGGCATAATCATTCCTCCGTTTTTGTGTGATCTTTTATTTCTACGGCTCCAACAACTGTTGTTCCGTCATAACCGCCAACTTCATCAAGGTCTAAAAGCGATTCGCCTTCCTTGACCGCATAATCGCCGAGTACCAGTTCCCACTTGACCGCCCACATTGTAATGTTGATAGCGTCTAACGCGCCGGAATATAGGCACTCGGCCTCAATATTTATATTCTTTATAACAAGATCGAAATCCGCTTTTCTAATAATGGGGATTAATTTCGATATAATCTTCAATGCTCCATCGTATAATTTATCTTCACTGCTGGCTCGGTATAAAACCCAGCTTACAAAGATGATGCTATTGCGATCTTGTCCATCACCTGCTTTAACAAGGCTAGTCAGGATCGCCGGAGTTCGTTGTGCGTCTCTTTTAATTGACTGTTCAGTAAAAAGACCGGGATGCGCCTCAATAGTCATTTTAGGCTCTTTCATTCCGATTTTTATTTGTTCAACTGCCGCATCGCGGATAGTTAAGTAATTGGTCATTTAATAATTCCTTCAATAAAACTTGCAACAACGCTTTCTATTACTGTGGCATCATCAGGAGAAACGCCGAGATAGGGCCGCGCCGGAATATTTACTTTCTGTAACATTCCATAGCCCGGTACAAATAACGCCTTTGCGTTTTTCGGTACTATCTCCGCGCCGAACTGATGGACGGCGGCATATTCCATTGTCGCGCCTACGAGTACAGACCAAGCTCCGCCTTGAACTTCACTGGTGATACTGTCTCGCAAGGTTCCTTCGCCTACCAAAATTGATCGGGCTGCCCATCCTTGCCCGGCATAATATTCTCGCGTTTTTTGCGCTAGAGTTTTCCATGAATCACCATCAGGGCTTTTTTGTGTATCAAATCGTTCCTGGGTCTGGGCTTCCATTTCCACGCCGATACTTTGCAAGAGACGGCTCCGGTCTGAAGCATTTAATGAAGCGTTTGCAAGCATTTTTTTTACTGAATCAACTTCTTTAAGATCAAAGCCGAATGAAGCGCTTGCCATTAAAACACGCCTCCCTTCTTAAAAAATCTACCGTCTGGGATGCCGTTTTCACCGGAAACAACTACTTCCGATTCTTGGAAGCCAGGCCCCTCAAGACCGCCCTGATACTCCCGATTGATTTTTTCTAAAAGGGCAAGGCTTTCTTTATATTTGTTCCGGGCATTCTCGCTGTTGGTAACGGTATCGGTTAGGCGGTCAAGAGCCATGTCAGAGCAGACCGCCTCCAGCGCATCGGCAAATTGCGGATTGACCGGACGGCCAATTTCCCCGGCCCTATCAAGTAACCAGGGAAGATGGCTTACAATAACGCCGGAGGATTGCCGCAGAGCTATCTCTATCCGGCCTTTGTCTGGATTACCCTCCCCATCTAAGGGAAGAATAACTGTTGAAGGCTGTATGGATAAAAACTGCTCTACGGAAATCAGCGGTATCATTCAGGCTTGTTTCCTTCGGTCGGTTCCCCGCCGAGAACAACCCACGGGTCTTGCCGGAGTTTTACCAATTGCTCTGCGGTAACAAGATGATTTTCCGGTTTTCGCGTCAGTACCAATCCGGCGCAGCGGTACTTTTCATACGTTGTTTTATGAGAAACCAAAACCACTTTCTTTTTTTCGTCTTTGTTGCCGTTGGTCGGATCGTTGTTGTTTTGATTCCCGTTAGACGATATAATGGCTCTGACTTCTTCAATCTGTTTCCACACATCATCGGATTTCAAGCCTCTCTCTTTACAGAGATCGTCAACAATATTTTTGCGTTTCTTTTTGTCCGGTTCAGCGTCCAGCTTTTCAATCAAAGGGATAATTTCTTCTTTATTCATCTTTCTCTCCTTTTACAGATGAGGAACCACTACGAGTTCCGCTGTGCGGTAATTGGGGTTTGACTCACCGCCATTGATGAGTTCCCTTGACAGAATTGCGCGGGCCGCCGCTTCATTTGTGGGGTCTACAATAAGGTGTGTCGGCATAATGCCCAACGGATCGCCGCCGTCCCGTTTGAATGTTTGCATGGCGAGCCGGGCCGCTTCGTAATTGGCGGTAGTGAGATCAGCTTTGGAACCCACAGCCTGTTGCCAGAGGCCATATCCCCAACTGCCCCGATAACGAATACCGTAAAGGTATTGGTCTTTCATAAAGACCGTTTCGTTTTTGGTGTCGGTGATCTCTTCAAATTCCGGCAAGGTGCGTTGCTGGACGATAAATGGCTTGAGACTTCCCGATAGGCATAACAGCGCCCAGGGCTTTCCGGTCTCCAGACCATTACCGATAATGTTGGAAACGCTGGTTGCTGTTCCTGTGCCGTCTGTATTTGGATAAACCGGATGTTCGCCGTCAAAGAATTTTTGACCGTCAAAACAAAGATTGGAAAAACCGTTGACGATAAGAAGCGCCAACTTCCGGTTCATAAACCGCTCAAACTCATCGGCCATGTGACGCGCCATAACCCGGTACTGGCCAAGATTGTCATCTTCGATGTCAGTTCGCATAACGCCGAGGGTAGATTCCCATTTTTCATTGACAATCTGGTATGCGGCTTCCGCCATGTCTTTAATAACACGGTCGCCTACCCATTCCCGCATCTGGGGAAACGCCGACAGCCAGCCGTAGGTATTACTCTTCGTGCTGGACGAGATGATTGTGGCCAGCAGTTTCCAGATAGGTTTCGCGTCAAGTTCCAACAACCGTGTGCGGAACTCTTCCCGGAATGCGGTACGCAGTCCGTTTAAGACAGTATTGGTGATAATCATTTATTTGCCCTCCTTGCCGATGACTTTTTTGTATTCTTCTTCGGTATAGCCCATCGCTTTGGCCATCGCTTTTTCCTCGGCGTTCAAAGCTACGGTTCCCGAAGTTGAAGGCGCACTTTCCGGTGTCTGGGTCTCTGTGCTAATAATCGCCGGTGAAGCGGCAACTATCTTTCTGAAAGACTCAAGACCTTCTTTGGTGGAGCAGAGAGCCAAGTACTCTGTCCGGCTTGCCGGAGCAATCTTCCTGTTCCTGATTGCTTCGTCAACCGCCGTTTCCGCTTCCTGTTTGATCTTGGCGGCGTTAAGATCGGCAAGTTGCTTTTCAGCGGCAACTGCCCTCGCCTCCATCGCGTTCAGATCGGCTCTGGGCGCGTATGCGGCCAGGTCTACCTTTGATGTGTCCGTCTGCGTCTGTGCCGTACCGGACTTGGCGGCGTTCAAGGCTTTGACAGCGGCAATGACTTCCGCTTCCGTGGCGGTTTCGCTTAAACCTAAAGCCGCGCATAATTCTTTATTCATGGATACCTCCGTGTTATTTTTTTCCGGCTTGTCCGAACTGTGTTCGGCATTTAACGCCGGTAATTGCAAATTTGGTGAATTGGTTAGTCCTGCCCGAAGAACCACAGTAATCTCACTCTGGTCATCGTGTAAAAAAACAGGGGAAATAAAACTGTATTCTTTGTTCAAAATTGCTTGCGAGCCGCGCTTTGTCCATTCAACATCGGCCAAGATTGAGCCGCCTTCTCCGGTACGCAAGTTGGTCATCCAGCCCATTGCCGGAGAGGAGCCGCCCTTCGGGGCCGCCAGATCGGTGGAGTGATTTTCGTCAATAACCAACCGGGAAAGCCGATTCATAGAATTGAGAATTAATTTTTGAGGATTGCTTTTTTTCCACTTGCGTCCGTCCCGGCCTTGGATCACGGCCCCGGCTGGTATGAGTTCGATGGAAGTTGGCAATGTCCCTTCAAAATTAAGGGATAAAAAAAGGCTGTCAGTAATTTCCATACCGACAGCCTATTGAATTAAAAGCGCTTTTTTGTACTAATCAGAATTATTGTTGCCTGCCATCTCTAAGAATGGAAGATAAGGCATTGAAGGTTGTAATTTTTCGTGTTGCCCCAGCTTCCATAGATTATAAGCAAGCGTAAAACTGATACCGTAAGACCTGGCCAGATCGTTCATATTGCTTCCATCATTACCATAACGCTCATAAATTTCAAGAGCGATGATTTTTCGGAAAGCCTTCCGTTCCAAAGGAATATACAATTGCATCTGTCCGTAAAGCGACATAATCTTGCCAAGGATTTTTTCAGCGGCACTGTCACCTACCGCATCCGCAAGGACACCTCGCAAGTTTTCCGCAGATGTTCCATTTTCCTTTTTTACCGGAATATAAATCATCTGCCCTCCGTAAAACTTGCAAAGAGCGCGGATCGCTTTCTGCGCCGTATCCGAAGCAATTCCGTCACCGGTACAGGCAAGGATCAAATCTTCCACTAAAGCGTTGTCACGGTTCTTAGCCATTAAGAACCTCCGAAGTATCGGGATCAAAACCAGCTTTTTTCATCATATCCCGAAGTGCCAGAATTATATCCTGTGCGGTATGAACCGTAAGGAAGCGAAGTGATCTGACATGGGCGATTCGATACACAAAGGAAAGCAGCGCCTTATCGCTTTTATTCCGGGCGCATTTTTGCCACATCCCTTTTATATATTCAAGTTGCTCCAATGTTGCCCCGCCTTTTTCTTCCGGCTTTACACGATTCGGTAATTGCACAAAGCCGTTTTTCCGCATGGCTTTTAACGTCTGCTCCAGTTGCCTCACCGTCATTTTGGCTGCGGAATCCTTGCCGCAAACTCCGTCAAGAAAAGCGCGATAAGCCACATCATCCATGCCTAGTTTGACCTTTCCAATGTGGACAAGCTGAATGAGCTTATTGCGCCTGTTTTCGGTCATCACTGAACCCATTTTAATCTCCCCATAGAGCCGCTAGGCTGTACAGCCTAGCGATGTATACCGGCCTAGCCGATATTTTTCTCGATATGCCCTTTTTGGCCCTTTTTAAGCGGGTATTTGGTCATGTATTGATTCATGGCAAAACCGACAAAAACTTCCACACTGCCCAGCCGCTTTGCTTTGACATACGCTTCAACTTCTTGCCAGTTTTCGGCGGTGAAGGTATACGATTTTGATTCCGCATCCGGCAGATTAAAGTGTTCGTGCATGATAAGCCGAGCGAGAAGGTTAGGTGTAATTCCCATTTTCGCGGCTTCGGCTTTCAGCGCATCCATTACTTCTTCCTTCATCTGGAATTGTATTTGTACCATTGTTCCCCTCCCCTATAATTTTCATTTAAGAAAAACCATGAAAATTATCCATACAATAACGGCTCCAGCCATAGCTGAACTCCATCCATGCCAAAATCCTTGTAAGTATTCTTTCTTCATCGTTTTGCCTCCTTACAAAGCCTTCACCACATCGGCATCAACAAGATCAGCGCCAAGTTCCGCAGCCTCGTTCATGGCCTTGCGACACCAGATATTTACAAGCAGGGGAAATGCGACCGAGTAGACAACGCCGTCTCTAGTTTCCCTCCGCAGTTTATCTGCCAAGGCATTGCAACCTTTATCGTTAATTATCTTTTTACGATCTTTGCCGAGCCGACTGAATTTGATGTCCAGGTAGGCGGCGATGTCCGCGCCTGATCCCATTGGTTCCAGTTCCAAAATTTCTATGCGCCGGATCACTTCACGCGCTTCCCAATTTTTTCCCTCATCAAGTATTGATTTGAGTTCCACCTGTCCGATAAGCACAATGGACAACAGCTTCTTAAAACCATCCTCCATTTCCCAGAAACGCTTTAGGTATTTTAAGGTTCGGATACCGAGGTCGTGAGCTTCCTCAATCATAAGTACATGGCTGTATCCGCTCCGGCTTGAGTTTGTAAGTATCCTTTCAACTTGACGCGCCTTGGCCTCCAATGTGCGCTTGGGTGTTTCGGTAGAGCAATCTGCGACAATGGCATCACAGATCATGCCAGTAGTGAGTTTTGTTTTATCGACACACCGAAGGGTAATTATTCGTATCTTTTCGCCCTTCGCTGTCATGCGGTCTATCGCATAACGCCGGATTGTGGTTTTACCGCTTCCGCTCTCGCCTACCAAAGCGACCATACCGCCAACCTTGGCGGCTTGCAAAAGATACTCGGCCACAAAGCGGGTATCTTCGGTGAGGTATACATCCTCCGGTTTTACTACATCACCGGAAAAAGGGTCTTTGGTTATGCCAAATTTTTTGAATGTTTTTAAGGTCATCATAATTTTTGCGCTCCTTACGCGATTTTGCTTTTCCGCGCCTCTGCCCTGGCTTCTACAAATTCCCCGGCATCGGCTACCGCGCCGCCTTCAATAATCCAGTTTTTGGTATTTATTGGAGTTTCAGTTTTCGGCTTGCGGGCTTTGATTAAATCATCAACGATTCTGGTAGATACCCCTTCCGGGTATTGCTTTTTCAATTCGTTGAGGAAACCTTCCGGCACAAAGCCGCATTCCATCTTGATCCGCTTGGCCGCTTCTACCGCGCTGATGATAATATCGTGGGTGTGTACTGTTTCCGCGACCGTGACGGGTGTTCCCTTGCTCTGCCGGATAAATGGATTTTCCGGGTTTATAAAACTGTGCGCTGGCCCCATAACGGCGGTAAGTCCCGGAGCCTCCAGAATCTTTTCGGCTTTCTCCCTTTGCGTATCTTTGGGCCGCTTGTAATTCTCGCCATAGACCGGGCTGCTTACATCAAATCCGGCGCTGTCGTATACAATTGGCTCAATTTCAAAGCTCAATTCGGACTTTAGTCCGCCCTCTTTGCCGTTTTCATAGCTCACGATACATAAAGGTTCCGCTGTTACGAGTAATGGTTGTAATGAAAGTTCCATGCCAACAAGGATGCCCGGTAAATCGCGGACGCTGTAACGAAGCGACCGTCCGGCTCTGGGATGGACAATACTCACCGTCAAATCTCCGGCTACTTTCCGCTTTTGTATACCATTGGCAAAAACTTGCCGGCAGGTTTCATTGTCGGGAAGTTCCCGCAGTTTTTCTTTTGGGATTCGCTGCCAGAGATTTGTCCGGCTTCCAACAATTACCCCTCCACGGCTCAATCTGGTATCAAGGCCACTAATCAAGTTGGCGTTATACGCTGTATAAAATCGCTCCGCCGCATCGTTCAATTCCTCAATGCTGTTTACCGGCTCAAAGCGCAACCGGCTTTCAAATTGTATCTCTACCAGATTGTTAGCGTTCTCTACCTGGCCTTTGGCGCGGGGATTACCCGGCAGGTGCGGCATTGTTTTCACGCCGAAGGCTTTTAGCGCGTTGGTAGTAGCTCTCGCAATATTCGCAGTACCGCAGTCCCAGATTAAGAGTTCCGGCACACCGTGAAAAATATTTACATTGCTTTCCTTTTGGCCCCATGCGTACAGCAGAAAATCATACATATTCGCCGCCGTCTCGCCCATTGAAGCGTAATAACGGACGCAAATGGAACCGGAGTAGTGATCGGTTAGCACATAACGCCAGCACTTCATTTTTCCCTCAAGGAAATTTTTGTTTTTATAAAGTTCGTCATCGCCAATTAGTTTTTGTTTCCCGCCAGGCGCGAAATAAATCAGGCACACGGAAGGATCGGCAAAGTGTACCTGATTAGGAAATTCTGTACGCATGGTTTGATGCGGTGAGGAAATTTTGCTGTCGGCAACCGCCATGTGGTTTTGCCGGAGCAGTTCACGGAGGCGGCTGTCGCTTATTGATATGTCAGCGCCCCGCGACTGGAGTATCGATCTGGCCACGTTCACCGGAAGTGTCGCCTTGCCGTTTTTGCGGATGCACTGTTTCACCATGTCGGCAACTGTCAGTAAAAGCGTTTTGTCAAGTCCGGTTGATCCCGCGTCTTTGCGTTTCGCCCTGCCGGACTCCCATCCGTTTTCTTTTAAAATCTTGTACGCCTTGGCGGTTGAGAAAGCAAACATCCGGCGCATATCGTCTACCACCGCTTTGCGGTCCGCGGCGGTATCAGCGGCGATCATCCGGTCAACATAATTTTGGTACAAGGCTCCCCCTATTTTTTCAGATCGCTTATGCGCCAGTCATTTATCGGCCCCGCATTGTCGATTTCGTTCATCAGCGCCTCGACCAATTCGCGTAAAGTTTTTATTTCATTTTCACAAAATTGGACGAGCCAATCGCTTAACTGCTGGACGTTCACGTTCTCGATCTTTTCGGCTTTGACGACCGTGGCGTATGCCTCGCGTAGGTAAGTGTTTATGTAAGCCAAATTGCCGGTGAATACAAGCGTAAGCTCTTGAAGCGCGGCCTGCGCTATTTGTTCTTTAGTGGGAGGTTGGCGGTTTTCGATTTCAAATTCCATATTGGTAATCTGTTCGTCTTTTTGCCGTACCTTCTCCTTTGCGACTTCTTCTATTCTTTTGAGTTTTTCACGTTCTTTACGGAGGGATTCGCGGAGTTCCTTGACGGTCATTCGGTCGATTTCGTCAAGGTTTAGGCTTCCTGTAACCCCGTCTTTTACCAGAGCTTTAATGTCAGGCTCGTCAAGCACGGTCAGCATTTTGATTTTCGATATTCCCAAATTCGCTATCGTGGGCGAATTTGAGCCAAATTTTAGAACTGCCGCCATAGCATAATCGGCGGTTCTTGACGGTACTCCGATTCGTGCCAAGGATTCCATAAAGCAGCCGTGGCTTTCGTGGGCTTTCAAACGCAGGAATATTTTTCCTGATTCAAAAAAAGATTGCGCCGTTTGAGCCAAATAGAACTTTGCAGTATCTTCCAAACGGTCTTTATCATAGGGCAATCCATCGCTATAAAGACGTTCAACGGTTTCAATTTCCTTTGACACTTTTGTAACTGCAACTATTTCCGTACTACTGCCGTTTCTGTTTTTAATTTCTTTTTCAACAGCTTTAATCCGGCTTTTATGTCCGCCTTCCGACTCTTCCAATTCGTTGAGGTCATCAAGCATCTTGTGCAGATCGGAATCTT